>Ga0210396_10000364_pt1 | contig 62783 bp, 49 predicted proteins | sample IncBWH17OmetaG_FD_155466 | JGI IMG/M metagenome (GOLD analysis project Ga0210396, IMG submission 155466) | Forest soil microbial communities from Barre Woods Harvard Forest LTER site, Petersham, Massachusetts, United States - Inc-BW-H-17-O ... | reverse complement strand
CAACTCGTCGACGGTAGGGAAAGGTGATTCTTCAGCAAACTTTACACACTCATCCACCAGCGCCTTCACCTTTTCTTCCATTGCTTCCACCTCTTTATCGGTGATCCATTTCTTACTACGCATCACCGTAAGCACCTCTTCGATCGGATCTTTGGCTTTAAACGATTCCACCTCTTCCTTACTGCGGTAGGTGGCAGGGTCGGACATGGAGTGACCGCGATAGCGGTATGTTTTCATCTCGAGTAAGGTAGGACCATCTCCTTTTCTGGCGCGTTCAGCAGCAGAAGCTATTGCTTCATGCACGGTTTCGCACAGCATGCCGTTGATCTGAAACGATGGCATATCATACGCCAGTCCCAGCTTATACAAATCATGCACATTGGATGTCCGCTCAACGGAAGTACCCATGGCATAATTATTATTTTCAATGATAAAGATCACCGGCAGCTTCCAAAGCATGGCCATGTTAAAGGCTTCATGCAATGCACCCTGACGAACGGCACCATCACCCATATAACACAAAGTAACATTGTCATTACCGGCATACTGATCGGCAAATGCAATTCCGGCACCGAGTGGAATCTGTCCACCTACAATACCATGACCTCCGAAGAAATTATGCTCTTTAGAAAACATGTGCATCGATCCACCTTTGCCTTTGGAGCAACCGGTAGCTTTTGCAAACAGCTCGGCCATAATAAATTTAGGATGTACGCCACGTCCGATAGGATGTGCATGATCGCGGTAAGCGGTAATCATACGATCCCCTTTACGGATAGCCGATTCGGCACCTGCTACCAGCGCTTCCTGCCCAATGTAGAGGTGGCAGAAGCCTCTTATTTTTTGCTGAATATAAAGCTGGCCCGTACGTTCTTCAAAACGTCGCATCGTCAGCATCAGTTCATACCAGTTATAATAGGTTTCACGGGAGAAGTTTTCCTTTTTAGAAATATCCCCTTTTTTGTTTGTCGTCACGACCTTTTCCATTTATCTGTTGCCTAGTGATGAAGACCCAAATTTAAGGAATTATTTTTTCTTAGGTTTGTAAAGGTCAAAATGAGTCCTTTTCTCGTCCCGAAACCAGATGAATACCGATATCCAGCCTCTTCTGCAAGCATTTCCGGGTATCACCCTGTCACAGATGGAGAAATTGAGCCTTCAAAACAGGACGGATACCAAATTTATGCTTCCGGAAGGGTATTTACCCATGCTTTTGGAAAAGCTGTCGGCAGATTACGATATTCTGGATGTAGGGGGGATGCGGATCAACCGGTATGAAACCTATTATCTGGATACATCCTCATTCCGTTTTTATTTTGATCACCACAATGGGAAACTAAACCGCTATAAGATACGGTTCAGAAAATATCCCGATAACGATCTTTGTTTTTTGGAGATCAAAGAAAAAAACAACAAAGGGCGAACCCTTAAAACACGTATATCTGTTGAAAAAGAATCAGATTTTGTGACCGGCGATGCTGCCCTCTTTTTGCAGCAACATACTCCGCTGAAAGCGGCAGATCTGAAATACAACGTAAGTATTTTCTTTCGCCGCATTACGCTCATCAGCAGGCAAAGTCAGGAAAGACTTACTTTTGACACCGGGATGGAATTCCAAAAGGGAGATGAACGATTTGTTCCACCCCCAATGCTCATTGCCGAACTGAAACAGGAAAAAACCGGCCCCAGTGATTTCACCAGAATGATGAAACGTATGCATATCCGGGAAAGCTCGCTCAGTAAATATTGCTATGCCATGTTGTGTCTTTTCCCGGAACTGAAACATAATAATTTTAAACCCGCTCTTTTACAAATTAACCGTCTTACACATGCTCCTTCACTCATTACTTCTTTCTCTGCCTGATGATTCCGGTTTTTTCGAAACGTTTGCAGGCCGGCTGGGGACCATCTTTTTTGCCCGTCTGGGGCTCGACCTACTCACCGTATTTATTCTGATCCGGTTTATCTATTTCAGGGTTTATCGCAACGGGGAGTTTCTCTTCACCTTCCTGGTTTTTAATCTTATCATTTTTCTCATCACGTATCTGCTCAACAAGGTGGATATGTCGCTGGGTGCAGCTTTCGGTCTTTTTGCGGTTTTTTCCATGCTTCGTTACCGCACGGAAGGGATCTCGGCAAGGGAAATGACCTACCTCTTCGTGGTTATCTCTATCGGTCTCATTGCGGCGGTGAGCAGCGGATCAATCCTGGAACTGGTACTGCTGGATGCACTCATCCTGCTATTCATTTTTATGCTTGAATCCAACCGTATTATCAGAAGGGAAATACAACAAAACATCCTGTATGAAAATATGGATCTTATCCTGCCTGCAAAAAGAGACTTATTGATGGAAGATCTTAAAAAACGTACCGGGTTGAACATACACCGGATTGCATTGGGAGATATTGACTTTCTGAAAGATTCGGTGATGATTAGGGTTTATTATTACCAGGAAAAGTAATCTGTGCGCCTTCGCTGGCTTCGACTCCGCTCAGCCACCGAAGGTCCGTTCTGATTTCTTTTTTTGCCTCCTGCGCCTGCCGCTGCCTCCTGTTTCTGCCTCCTGCCGCTGTTTAAGCTCGTTCTATCAAGGCCACCGCATACGCATTCACACCATCTTCTCTGCCTACATATCCTAATCCTTCATTGGTAGTGGCTTTTACGGAGATATCGCCCACCGGTATTCCCATCACCTCAGCCATCGTTTTTTGCATGAGCGGAATATGCGGATTGATTTTGGGTTGCTCCATACACAGGGTAGCATCTATATTACCTATTTCATATCCAGCTTCCCTTATCAGGGCAGCTACATGACGTAAGAGCGATTTGCTATCAGCCCCTTTGAAACGGGGATCGGTATTCGGGAAATGATATCCTATATCCCGCAGGTTGGCGGCCCCCAGCAAGGCATCGCAGATGGCATGAATCAGCACATCGGCATCCGAATGCCCCAGACATCCTTTTTCGTATTGAAGCAGTATTCCGCCCAGCCATAGTTCCCGCCCGGGTACCAACTGGTGAACATCAAATCCGAATCCTATTCGTATTGCAGCCATAAGATGATAATAAAAATCCTCCCTGATCCAAAGGAAAAGGGAGGGCTCCTGTATACTAACAGGTAATGTCTATTGCGTAGAAGTACCCGACTCCTTAGCCTGATCTTTCAAAGCATCGAAATCGAAAGTCATGGTAAAACGAAGGGTATTTTGAAGCGGGTTACGTTGATCCGTTGGAACCAGGTATGCAAAATCAATTGTAAATACACTGTATTTAACACCGGCACCCAGGGTAAAATATTTACGGTTTCCTTTGGTTGGATTTTCGTAGAAGAACCCACCGCGAACAGCAAACAATTTATCATACCAGTATTCCATTCCACCGCAAAAATCAAACTCGCGCAGATACTCAACCGTTCCACCCGGAGGATCTTTAGGGTTAAGACTTTCAATCATCCCCTGTAAAACAGGAACATTATTATCCATTCCGTTTACAATAACGTACTGGTGATTAACCGAATCGTAGTGAGGAGGCGTAGGAACAAGCAGCTTATTGATATCACCGATAAAAGTAAGTGAGTTATATTTATCCAGATCCAAAGTCAGACCGCCACCTACACGCAGATTGATGGGAATGAAATCTTTTTGAGAGGTGTTGGTATATGATACCCGGTTACCGACATTGGAGATATCGATTCCGAAATTCATGGTGCTTTTATAATCTCCAACTTTTATATTGTTATTGGTATAAAAGGCCGACAGATCCACTGCTCCTGCCTTAGCAGCATGTGTATTGGCTCCGCTTACATCCACTCCATTAGTAAGATTGGAATAAATATATCTTCCGGCCATACCGATAGAAAAGTGTTTGGACAGCTTTCTGGAATAGGCCACATCAAAAGCCACTTCATAAGGTTTAAACTGGCCGATGGTGGCACCGGTAACATCGGTAAACGTAATATCACCCAAAGAAAAATAACGCATGGAAGCAGCAATGGTCTGATCCGATTTCTTGCTTCCTGGTTTATAATAAAAGGATACGTATGCCAGATTGATATCCGGCACCAGAGCACGAAGCCAGGGTGTATAGGAAATACTCAGTCCCATTTTCTTATCCAGAAAAGCCAGTTTGGCAGGATTCCAGTGTATAGAATTCGCATCCGGAGAAGAGGCACAACCTGCATCACCCATTCCTCCGGCACGTGAGTCAGGTGAAATCATCAAAAAAGGAACCGCTGTGGTGATGGTATTCACCTGTCCCAGCAACTGAGAAGTAGTAAGATTATGCTGTGCAAAACCCGTTTGAAAGAGTCCTAATGATGCAAAACCCGCTATGATAAATTCTTTTCTAAACATGTTCTTTTGTTTGCCCCCACTTCCCGCTTTTTAAAACGGGATCGCTAAGGTAAGTAATTTACTAATTTAAGATCACCAGTTTCTCCAGTTTCTGCTGGATGCCTCCGGATGGAGACTTTACACTAAGCCTGTAAACATATACACCACGTCCTATTTTATCACCAAAATCATCGCGTCCATCCCAATCGATGGGAGGTGACCGGTATCCATCGGTATTCACATTGGTGGAAATAGTCTTGACAAGTTTACCGGTTACCGTATATATTTCAATTTCCACATTCAGTGTCTGACAACACTCATTGTCTTCGAAAAAGAAACTGGTATGCGTGGTAAACGGGTTCGGATAATTCAATACATGCTGTAAGGCCAGCTGTGCCGATGCAGAAACAACAAATTCGGTAAGTGACTCGGAGGAGTTGTCATACACATCCCATACTTTCAGTTTAAGACTATGAGATCCGCTTGCCAGGCTGGAATACGGGAAATTGATTTTACCACTGCGATAGGTATTCAGATCGGCTGTATAATAATCATTCAGAATCGAAGGGCTGCTGGTATTATTGTCCATCACTGCCACCAAATCATGGCCGATACCATTACCTACCGTACTCACCCCGCTGCTGTCAAAAAGAATAGCATAGAGACGCGGATTTTCGTTGGTGGTACCTCCGTAAATAAAGGTACTGTCGTTCATAAACAGTTTAATACGCGGACCTACATTATCTACCGGAGCCGTTGCTGATGATCCTCCTACCTGTACCTGGGTAAAAGAGCCTGCTCCGTCAATAACACCGTTTTCAAAATAGTAACTTATTTTACCGGGACCATATTGATAGGCTATATCCCTGGGCACAACAAAGGAGAATTGGAAATTTCCGTTGGTGATACTTGCTTTTCCTTTGTAAATAACATTTTTCTGAAGGGCAAATGTAAGTGGTGGGCTATTAGCGACACCATCATTGGAAAGCGTAGTAAGATTGGAAAACTTATCAAATACCGTAGGATAAACAGTACCGTTAAAATTTGTCAGCTTGGCTCCTGTTGAATCACATACAAATCCTTTTACCGTTACTCTGCTCAGGGCTTGAATGGTATCTACAGATGTGGCCGTTACCACCGTTCCGTTTACATTGGTTGTTTTTGAATCCTGCTGTGGATAAGCCAGGCGCAAAGCAGGATCGGCCAGGAGCGAGAAGTTCCGGTTATTGGTATAGCTGCCGGATAAATTCTGTGTGATCCGGTAGAGATCGCCCAGACGAGGCATTTGTCCTCCGATGGGTTGGAATGCACACCGGTAAAAATTCTGGTTGAGATAAAAGTTAGGGGTGGAGAATACAAGTCTTACCGTAGTAAGCAATCCTATTCCGGCGCCGTTCGGATTCATCAGCACCGTTTCCCCGGCCGATACAAACGAAGGATCGTCATACTGTGCAAATTCACAGGTAGCAGTTACAAAGAATGGAAGATTGCAAAGGTTGTTCCAGGCATTGATCTGGCTCAGCTCCACCACCCGCTTATGCGATAAGCCCGATGGGCCTCCATGACCGGTATAGTTAAAAATGAGTGCTCCCTGATCGATACGTTTATTGATGGCATCTTCCACACCCGGATAGCGTCCTCCTCCCGGTGTTTGTTCTTCCTGATAAGCATCCAGATATATCTTATCTACATTGTAATTGGCAAAACCGGTATCCATCATGGTAGCCAGCTGTTCGGCCTGAATAACATGGGTATCACCATCTCCGTCATCGGCAACAAAACAAACGGTATTTCTCCAGTCACGCATCACGGAGCAATTCTGCAGATTACATCCTGATATCGGAGGCGGACTTCCGAGACTGATATACTTTTGTTCTTTGTTAACCAATATCTGTGCGCTTTCTACATCTCTCACCGGAAAGCGTCCTACCCCTATATCAATATTACCGGCATCACTGGGTGTATCCCAGGGACCTTCGGTATCATCCAGTAATCCAAAAAACTCATCCGATACATAGGAGTCGCTTTCATTAAGCGGTCCGGCAGGATCCAGATTTTCGAACGTAACAATAAAATTGGTGTTGCCCGGAAGCCTGTGTTTAGGATCGTATGACCCGTCTCCAAACAAAAGCAGGTATTTGGGCATCGTGGCAGGAGTCTGATACCGTTTGTAAAGCATGCGGGCGAAATCACGTAACGCCACCACATCCTGTCGTCCGGAAGAAAACTCATTATAGATCTGCTGGGGAGTAACAACAATCGTTGTCATATGATCATTGGTAGCATGCATATTTGCAAGCTGATTGGCCTGGGAAAGGAAATCGGGGTGAGATATAATGATCAGATCTGTTTGCGCAGTAGCATGCAGGTTCTGATTCTGAACCGGGCCAAAATTAACCGGAACACTCATCGATGCCGTGGTATCAAAAGCCATAAACTCCCGGATGGAATCCGTAGGCAGGACAAACTGACCACTTCCACCGCTAAACGTAACCTGCTGAAGTTTTACATTGGTCAGATCTGTCACATCCCAGATCACAACACGTGGAATCATGTTTGACACGGTAAACTGAGAAATATTCCCTGCCGCTGCCGAATGAGAGTCACGGAAAAGCATGGCTGTACCAGCCATCTGTAATTTACGACGCACATTCACTTCCACATAATTCATCCATCCCTGACTGGGTGTAGGGCTTTGCTTGCTTACGGTTACATTCATTGCTGATGAAGCGGGCAAAAAAGAAATACATCCATACCGTTCCAAACCATAATCACCCCAATACGTAGAGAAACTCACATTGGGTACACTAAAATTCAGAGAGGAGGATTGACAGCTTAAATTAAAAAACACAGAATCAAGATTCGCAGGAGAAGCGTTTGACGGATTATAGGTATCGGCATCATTCCTGGCCACCAGATCTGCTTTTACGGTAACAGGAGATGTTACATCAATATTGGGGAAGTTAAAAGGATAGGTATAGGAGTTGATAACATCAAACACTTCACCATACCATTCCCTCCCGGAATTAAATAAGTTCACGGCATCGTTTTCTACAAAACTGTAATCGTCAAAAGTGGTAACCGTTTTGTTGGGAGTAGCAGAAGAAGAAGGCTGTAATGCAATCCGTTTGGATGTGCCGGAAACATCGGGCGAAATAAAATAGAATGTCGTATCGCTGTATTTATTCAGCAGGTGGCTGAATTGGGTACACGAGCTGCTGGCGGCATTATAAGACCAGGTATGGGGCGATACCCCGTAAAAAAGAAAGTAATCGGTAGAATCCATTTTTATTTTGGTGCTGCCCCCTGAATAATAAATGGCATTCTGTACCAGATCGTCACGACGGTAGGTGCTGTTTAAAAAAGGAAGCATACCTCCTCCATTACCATACACTTTCAAATCCTGAGGGTTGATGTTTTTAACATCAATACCCATTGATTTCAGATACGAATACGAAAGTTTATAGATAGCAGTGGTCGTAACACCCAGTCTGAACCAGGTGCCGGTTGCCAATACGGAAGAAGTGGCAAACGCTCTGGAAGAAACGGCAGCATGTTTTGGTTGTTCAAAAGAAGGGTTGAGTTTGAGCTCAAAAGAAATCAGCCGCTCTACTTCTCCCGTTGTTTTATTTAGCCTTATTGGAACAAATGTTACTTCAGCAACAGGCATTCTGCGGTCGTAGGTAACAACTACACGCGGGGTAATCTCATTTTTTAAAGCTTTTTTATCTACACAGGCCAGTGAAGCTGCATCCAGAGGTTGAAATACTGGCTTGAGAATGCTTGCGGTAGCGCTGTTTTCATTTCCCTTCATCGGAATACGTTGAATATACTCCGGCAAAAAGTTTTTGGAATAGGTGGCTCCGTCAAAATAAAGTACTTTTTTATTTTCTCCGTTTAAAAGGCCCCAATCACGAGGTGCCTCCCAGTTAATCATGGGTTTCTTGACACCTTTGCCTTTTTTGGCAGAGGCAACGGATGCAGGTTCGGAATGAGGACCACCTCCGGGCATATTTCCACCCGAACCACTACCGGTTTGGATACCCGAAGGAGAAGTGGCAGCCGGTGCAGAGCCTGAGGCTGGTGTAGGTTTAATGGTATTTCTTTGCAAATCCGGTCCTGAAGCCGGGCTTTGCTTGTTAGTAACCTGAGCAAATACCGACAATGACAACAATAAACAAGCCGGCAACAGTATCAATCTCATTCTCAGCATATTTAACTCCTTGAGTGTTCAAAAATACGTAATTAATTCAGATCGATCCTTGTGTTTTTCGTGAATTAAACATATATTTACCTGAATTCTTGCTTGTTTCCATCTTTTGATCATCACCCTTGTCGAACGAAGATTTCGGCTCAATATTGTTGCAAAAAGCTCTTTTGACGCAAAAAAAAGGGTTGTATGCAACTAATTTGGAAAAAACTCGTAGTATTGTATTCTTATAATTAATCCCAGGACCATGGTAAAGCGTTTACTCATAGCTTTGATCGCAGGGTTTACTATGTTTTTCAGCGATACGGCGTTCGCTCAAGACCCTGAGTTTACGCAGTTTTACGCCAATCCGCTTTACCTGAACCCTGCTTTTGCAGGTACAGCGCGTTGTCCGCGTATTTGTCTTAACTATCGTAACGAGTGGCCCGGCATCTCCGGTACTTTTGTTACCTACAGCGCATCTTACGATCAGCATATTGATGCTATTTTCGGAGGTCTTGGACTTATTGTCATGAATGACCGTGCCGGTCAGGGCACCATTAATACCACCAATGTAAGTGGTATCTATTCCTACCAATTGAATATCACCCGGGAGTTTTCAGTGAAGCTGGCCGGTGAGGTTACCTATATGCAGAAGAGTGTGGATTGGAGCAAACTTAATTTCGGCGATATGATCGATCCCAGAAGAGGATTCGTTTATACCAGTGCTGAAGTTCCTGGTGCTCCCAGCAAATCCAATATCGATTTCTCAGCCGGTATCTTAGGATTCAGCAAACGTTATTTCTTTGGTGCTGCTGTCAATCACCTGACCCAGCCTGACGAAGGTTTGATGGGCCCCAGTATATTACCTATGAAATTTACCGGTCATGCCGGAGCTATTATACCGCTGGATGGAAACCGCAACCCATTGGTTTATATTTCCCCAAACATCCTTTATCAGAAACAACAGGATTTCCAACAGCTTAATCTGGGACTTTACCTTGTTAAAGGACCTATCGTAGTGGGTTTATGGTATCGTAACAGAGATTCCTTTATTCTGTTGCTTGGCCTCCAGAAAGACCATTTCAAAATCGGATACAGCTACGATGTAACGGTTTCGAAACTAACCAATACAACAGCCGGTTCACATGAAATATCGTTCCAGCTGCAATTTGAGTGCAAACCGAAGAAAAAGAAGTTCAGGACAGTAAGCTGCCCTTCCTTCTAAACAATAAATAAGCTTTAAAACCGTTTAAACACTTACAACCGTTATACCCAAACCTATGAAAAGGATCCGTAAACCGTTGATTATCCTGGCTGGCATAGCGCTCCTTGCCTCTTGTGCAAAGGATCGTTCCAATGTTACCGGCTGGAATTACAACGACCCGAAGAATGGTGGTTTTGAAGTGGTTCCTTACGAAGAGCAGGAAACTGGTCCGGGCCTTGTCCTCATTGAAGGTGGTACCTTCACCATGGGACGGAACGAACAGGATGTACTGTACGACTGGAACAACATTCCACGCCGTGTTACCGTTTCTTCTTTTTATATGGATGAAACGGAAGTACGTAACCTGGACTACCTCGAGTATCTTCACTGGACAGGCCGTGTATTCGGAGCCAACTATCCTGAAATCCTGTCTAAAGCCCTTCCCGATACCCTGGTATGGAGAAGCAAACTGGCTTATAATGACCCTTATGTAGAATATTACCTGCGTCACCCATCTTACCGTGATTATCCGGTGGTAGGTGTAAACTGGCTGCAGTGTAATGACTTCTGCTCCTGGAGAACAGACCGTGTTAACGAATTTATCCTTATCCGCGAGGGTATCCTTGAGTTTGCTACCGATCAGCGCGATGGAACAACTTTTAATACTGACTGGTATCTGGCCGGCAGCAAAGCCACCACACCTTATGAAGGTGCCGTAGTTCAGGATATTCCTTCTCTGGATCCGGACCGTCAGACTCGTAAAGTGCGTATGGAAGATGGTATTCTGCTTCCTAAATACCGCCTGCCAACAGAGGCGGAGTGGGAATATGCCGCTTATGGCCTGATTGGTAACACCATCGGTGAACGTATTACCGATCGTCGTCTTTATCCCTGGAACGGACATGGTGTTCGTAACCCGGATGAACGTTATATCGGTCAGATGCAAGCCAACTACAAACGTAGTAATGGTGATAACATGGGTACTGCCGGTTTGCTGAATGACGCCGGTGATATCACAACCCCTGTGTTCTCTTATTGGCCAAACGATTACGGTCTGTATAACATGGCCGGTAACGTGAGTGAGTGGGTTATGGATGTATACCGCCCTCTTTCTCCTGAAGATAAAGATGACTTCCGTCCTTTCCGTGGTAACGTGTTCAAAACAGCCCTGAAAGATACGACCGATCCTAACCTGACTGTTGTTAATGACTCTATCAAACACGAATACATCCTGGATAAAAGCGGCGCACGTGTTGACAGTGTGATCACCAATCTGCCTGGTCACATCAGCATGCGCGATGTAGATCTGAAACACAAAGAAGATAACCTCGATAAACGTCGCAACTACAAACAGTCTGATAACATCTCTTATCTTGACGGTGATGTGGAATCCAGTATTTACTATCAGGATCCTACTGCACAAACTCCGGATAAGATCATGTATGAGTGGAGCGTATCATCCCTTATCAATGACAAAGCTCGTGTTTATAAAGGAGGTTCCTGGAACGACCGCGCTTATTGGATGGTACCAGGCACCCGCCGTTTCCTGGATCAGAAACAAGCTACCAGCTGGATCGGTTTCCGTTGTGCTATGGCACGCGTAGGCAGCCCTGTAGGACTTGGCAAAAGATAACATTCCATTCTTCATAACTTTTAAAGGCCCTTGTCATTCAACTGACAGGGGCCTTTAAATTTGTTATATGACTTCTCCTGAAGACCTTTACGCCCTTTTCCGGAAGCATCCCCTGGTGACAACTGACACACGGAAGATACAGCCCGGCGCTATTTTCTTTGCTTTAAAGGGTCCTCAATACAATGCCAATGAGTTTGCTGCCCAGGCCCTTGAAAAAGGTGCCAGCTATGCCGTTATTGACGATCCGGCCTTTGCCCTCGATAAACGTTACCTGGTTTGTAAAGACGTGCTTAAAATGCTTCAGCAGGTAGCCCAGCTGCACCGCAAACAGTTAAAGATACCGGTTATTGGTATTACAGGCAGTAATGGCAAAACAACTACCAAGGAACTGATCCATGCCGTGCTCAGCAAAAAATACAAGGTACTGGCAACAGCTGGAAATCTGAATAATCATATCGGGGTACCACTTACCCTGCTCCTTATACAACCCCAACATGAAATGGCCATCATCGAGATGGGAGCCAATCATATGGGCGAGATCAAAGAACTTTGCACCATAGCCCTGCCCGATTACGGACTTATTACCAGTATCGGTAAGGCCCATCTGGAAGGATTCGGAAGTTTTGAAGGCGTGATAAAAGCCAAAAGCGAATTGTATGATCATATCCGTAAAGGAGGAGGACATCTTTTTGTAAACGGAGAGAATGACCTGCTTCTGGGGCTCAGCTCGGGTGCCGACAGGATTTGTTACGGAGGGAAAAACGGAAGTCTTGTAAAAGGAAGTATCATTGGTATGGATCCCTTTCTTTCCCTGAGCTGGGAAAAAACAGGAGGCAAAAAACACATCGTCCGCTCACAACTGATAGGACAATATAATTTTGATAATTTCTTAGCCGCCATTTGTGTAGGCTTGCATTTTGGAGTAGAAGAAAAACAAATATGCGAAGCACTGGAATCTTATGTACCCTCCAACAACCGGTCTGAGTTGCGTAAGACAAAACACAATACGCTTATTCTGGATGCATACAATTCAAATCCATCCAGCCTTACAGCAGCCATTGATAATTTTGCGGCTCTGGAAGGACATAACAAAGTGGTTATTGCCGGTGATATGCTGGAGCTGGGACCGGAAAGTGAAGGAGAACACAGCCGTATTCTGAGCTTGTTAGGAGGCAAGAAATTTGCCAAGGTACTGCTGGTAGGTAAAGAATTTCAGAAAGTGGAAGCCGAACTCGATGCCACCTATTTTTCAACTGCGGCAGAAGCATTGGAATGGATCCGCAAACATCCGTTTACCGGAGCTACCATCCTGTTAAAAGGATCGCGTGGTGTTGGGCTGGAAAAATTAGTTGAAGCACTCTAAAACCAGCTGCGGGAGGCAGGAGCAGGAGGCAAAAACAAAGACTTTATTTTAACCGCTTCCTGCGCCTGCCTCCTGCCACCTAATTTTATCCTAAGATCCCTCTTGATATCACAATCTTCTGCACTTCGGTAGTACCTTCGTATATCTGAGTAATCTTGGCATCGCGCATCAGACGCTCTACATGGTATTCTTTTACGTATCCATAACCTCCGTGCACCTGTACCGCTTCTACCGTTGTCTCCATGGCCACTCTGGATGCAAATACCTTGGCAATAGCTCCGGCCTGTGTATAATCCAGGTGCTGATCCTTAAGCCAGGCTGCTTTTAAACATAACAAACGGGCTGCTTCAATTTCGGTGGCCATATCGGCCAGTTTAAACTGTATAGCCTGGTGCTGACAGATTGGTTTCCCAAAAGCTTTACGTTCCTTGGAATAAGCAAGCGCCAGTTCATACGCTCCGGAAGCAATACCCAATGCCTGAGAGGCAATACCGATACGTCCGCCGGAAAGAGTTTTCATGGCAAATTTGAATCCGAAACCATCTTCTCCAATACGATTTGCTTTCGGCACTTTTACATCGGTAAACATCAGGGAATGTGTGTCCGATCCTCTGATTCCCAGTTTATTTTCTTTCTTCCCGATCACAAAACCGGGCATTCCTTTTTCAATAATCAGAGCATTAATGCCTTTATGTCCTTTTTCAATATGCGTTTGTGCAATGACCAGGTATACCGAAGCGCTGTTCCCGTTGGTAATCCAGTTCTTGGTACCATTTAACAGATAATGATCGCCTTTATCAATGGCTGTTGTTTTTTGGGATGTGGCATCCGATCCGGCTTCCGGTTCGGAAAGACAAAAAGCTCCTATTATTTCGCCTTTTGCCAGGGGCACCAGGTATTTTTGTTTTTGCTCTTCAGTACCGAACTGTTCAAGACCCCAGCAAACAAGTGAGTTATTGACTGACATACAAACGGAAACAGAAGCATCTACTTTGGATATCTCTTCCATAGCCAGTACATAGGAAATGGTATCCATGCCCCCACCTCCGTATTTAGGGTCTACCATCATTCCCAGAAACCCCAGCTCCCCCAATTTCTTTATTTCCTCTTTTGGAAATTTCTGTAATTCATCCCGATCTATAACTCCTGGCTTAAGTACATCCTGGGCAAAATCTCTCGCTGCTTTCTGAATCATCAGATGCTCTTCCGTTAATTTAAATTCCATGGCTTAATTGGGGTTTGGTAGGCGACAAATATACTTATTAATAAATTTGTTTAATCTTACGGTGATGAAAAAATACAAGGTTATCGGACTCATGTCGGGCACCTCCCTGGATGGGCTGGATATTGCCTGCTGCGAATTTGTAAAAGATAAAACAAAGTGGACCTGGCATATACTTAAGGCCGAGACCATCCCTTATACCCCGGCGATAAAGAAGGGTCTGGGTCAGGCAGGGAATACCACTGGCATCGGGCTCCTCGAAACCCACACCTGGTTTGGCACCTGGCAGGGTAATCAGGTAAATACCTTTATAAAAAAACATAGGCTGCAGGCTCCCGATCTTGTTTGTGCTCATGGTCACACCGTATTTCACCAGCCTGCCAGAGGACTCACCCTGCAGATTGGTTCGGGAGCGGCCCTGGCTGCCGCATGTGGAACAGATACGGTCTGCGATTTCCGGTCGTTGGATGTGGCGCTGGGAGGACAAGGTGCTCCCCTGGTTCCTATCGGGGACGAGTTGCTTTTTCCAGCTTATGACTATTGTCTTAACCTCGGAGGTTTTGCCAATATTTCTTTCCGCCAACACGGGAAACGGATTGCATATGATGTATGCCCGGTCAATATTGTTTTGAATGAACTGAGCAGTAAGAAAGGCAAGGCCTATGACCGCAACGGAGCGCTGGCACGTAAGGGAACTGTTTCCCCATCACTTCTGAAAACGCTCGATTCGGCCTCCTACTATACGCGCAAGGGACCCAAATCATTGGGTAAGGAATGGGTGGATAAAGAGGTGATGCCCTTGCTGAACAAAAACAAAGAATCAATCGAAAACAAGCTGCATACCTATGTGGAGCATATAGCCCGGCAACTGGGCAAAGAGCTGAAAGGAAAAAACAAACATATTCTTGTTACAGGGGGCGGAGCATGGAACACGTATCTGATGGAACGTATCCAATATCATTGCGGATCAGCCATTACCCTTCCGGAGCCGGGGTTGATAGCCTTTAAAGAGGCCCTCGTTTTTGCTTTTCTAGGATTGTTAAGATATTGCAATGAAACAAATACCCTGCAATCGGTGACCGGCGCTCGGCATGATTCAACAGGGGGGTGCATTTATACAGGAAAACCCGTATAAATAAAAAGTCCCGGTAGAATAACCGGGACGATAATTTCAGGGAAAGACGGGATCAGAAACTATCTTCATAGTAACCGTCATCTTCTTCCTCATCATCCTCGTTAAGGCCGATACTAAAGTCTTCAAACTTGGAGGGTTCTTTTTCTTCGAACTCTTCAAATTCTTCCGTCTCTTTTTCTTCTCCTTCTTCCAGGCCTTCCTCTTCAAGATCCTCTTCGTCTTCGTGCAGATCGTTCTTCCAGGCCTTCTTCTCCTTTGCCTTCATAGGCTTAAGAGTAGACGCTTTGGTTTTCTTGAGCTCTTCTGCGCCCAAAACTTTCGTCTTCTTGATTTTAGTATCCTTCTTTGCTGTCTTAGAAGATTTTTTCATTGCTGTAAACTTCCAGGTTATTACAAAGGTAAAAAAGCTTTTCTTGAATATTTAGCACAATGATACAATTTTTTTGCAAAAAAATACCTTCCGGGCACTCTCTTCTATTCTTGCACCAAATTATGTTTTCTTACTTTTGTTCAAATCCCGTTTGCAGATGAAGATGAAAGAAATGATTCAGCGTTATGAATCCAAGGCTCCTGAAATTGTATTTGAATGGAGAGACTCGAAAACAGAAGCCATTGGATGGATTGTGATCAATTCCCTGCGGGGCGGAGCTGCGGGAGGCGGGACAAGGATGAGAAAGGGACTGGACAAGCATGAAGTGGTATCGCTTGCCAAAACCATGGAAATAAAGTTTACTGTTTCGGGGCCTGCTATAGGAGGGGCCAAATCGGGTATTTGTTTCGATCCGGCCGATCCACGTAAAGAAGGTGTACTGAAACGTTGGTTTCATGCCGTTGCACCCTTATTGAAACACTATTATGGTACAGGAGGCGATTTAAATGTAGATGAGATCCATGAGGTGATTCCTATTACGGAGTATTATGGAATTTGGCATCCTCAGGAAGGCGTTGTGATGGGTCACTTTAAACCCGATGAGCGGGAAAAAATTTATAAAATAGGACAGCTCCGAAGAGGTGTTTCAAAAATCATTACCGATCCTCTGTTCACCCCTACCCCTAACGCAACTTATCTTATTGCCGATATGATTACCGGTTATGGCGTAGCTGAATCGGTGAAACATTTTTATGCTATTTATGACGGACAAATAAAAGGCAAAAAAGCCATTATTCAGGGATGGGGCAATGTGGCTGCGGCAGCGGCTTACTATTTATCTCAAATGGGTGTTGCCATTGTAGGTATTATAGACCGGAACGGTGGATTGTTGAAACAGGAAGGTTTTTCTTTTGATGAGATCCGTACTTTATTTCTGAACCGTCAGGCCAACCAGCTTCGTTCCGAAAAACTGATTCCTTTTGATGAGCTTAATGAACGTATCTGGGATCTGCCTTGTGATATCTTTATTCCCGGAGCAGCCTCCCGTCTGGTAACACGTGCTCAGATAGACCGGTTACATGCGGCAGGTTGTAAAGTGATTGCTTCCGGAGCCAATGTCCCTTTTGCTGATGCTGAAATATTTTTCGGACCTACTGCAGCTTATGCCGATTCGGTGATGAGTATTATCCCCGACTTTATTGCCAACTGTGGAATGGCCCGAGTGTTTGCTTATCTGATGCAGCATGGCAGCGACTACAGCGATCAAAGTATTTTTCAGGATGTTTCCAATACGATCCGTACGGCCTTGCAAAAAACCCATGCGGTGAATAAGGAGAAAATCAATCTTTCCCAGACAGCGTTGGAGCTGGCTCTTAAACAACTCATGCAGGAAACGGAAATCCAGGCTGCAATAGGATGAAATAATTGCCGCGATGCTGTTCTGAACATGAATAATACCTTATTTTGTATCGGTATTTGAATGCTTAAGTAATGGAACAACTCAGGAAACTATTTAATTATCCTTTATATGGACAGGATACCGTAGCAGAGCTCAGCTGGTGTATTGGCATCCTGCTCATTGGCCTTCTGCTTAAAAGGCTCCTTACCCGTCTGCTTACCCATTTTCTTTTCCAGATCCTTAAACGCTATTCGGGCGAAGATGTCGGATATGACAAACTCCATGTCCTCGTTAAAAAGCCACTGGGGTATCTAGTTCTGTTGCTTACGTTATACTTTGCTGCCGATCAGCTCAGCTTCCCTAACGAATGGCATCTGGCATCGGATGATCATTTCGGCTTACGGATGATATTGCAGCGTTCTTTTCATTTGTTGCTTATCGCGAGTCTCAGTTTTATCATCCTGCGCATTGTAGATTTTTTCGGGCTCGTATTAAAATACCGTTCCAGCCTGGCCGATACCAAGGACGACCACCTTGTTCCTTTTATCAAAGAAGCCATAAAGGTGCTGGTTATTATTCTGAGCATATTCACCATTCTGGGTTCTGTTTTCAAAATCAATGTGGCTTCCCTCATCGCCGGTTTAGGCATAGGCGGTTTGGCAGTAGCTCTGGCAGCTAAAGAATCCATTGAAAATCTTCTGGGTTCGTTTACAATATTTCTGGATAAGCCTTTTATGGTGGGCGACTATGTCAAAATCTCTTCTTTCGAAGGTACGGTTGAAAGCATCGGTTTTAGGAGCACCCGCATCCGCACCGTTGAAAAAACTTTGGTGACCGTTCCCAATAAAAAAATGGTGGATGCAGAGCTGGATAATATCAGTCGCCGTACTCACCGCCGTATCCGTTTTACATTCGGTTTGGAAGGAGGCTCCACTTCTGCGCAGATACGTACCATTACCAAAGGCATCAAAGATTTCATGGAAAAGGATGAAAGGATCCTTCGCGACAACCGTCAGGTGAGCTTATTGGAACTGGGAACCAATTCGGTCAATATGCTTGTATTGTGCTATATGGAATCTCCCGATTATTATGATTATCTGCACCTGCAGGAAGATCTGAACTATGTGATCCTGGATCTGATGGAACATAACAAGGTAACATTCAGCAGTCCGATAGCCGGATTCGGAGGACGCCACTAAAATAATTTTCAGCCCGGCACAACTTTTCCTGTATTCCCTCCGTTTAAGATGACAAATACATCCCCCCTGAACCCAAAAATTACCCTTTAGTATTTTAGTGCATCCCCTGAATTTTCGATTACATCCCCAAACCGTTTATGGAAAAATTCCATGTCCGGCATCTGACAAACAACAAATACATCAGAACCATGGGGACTACAACCAACAAACAAAACTCGATGGACGAGATCGTTTTCGAGAACAGAAACAAATCGTATGGAGCTTATGCCATACGCAAAAGTTATGACGACGCACTGGTGCGATCTTTCGGCATGGCCATTTTTGCACTGCTGGCTTTGATAGGAGTGTATCGTCTTTTACCCGATTCAAAAATAGTGGTCCCTCCTGTTATCACTTCTCTCACCGGAACACTTGTCGATATCCGTCCTATTGTTGACCCGCCTCCAGTTCAGAGACATCATGTAGATCCTCCACAACGGGTACCTGATGAACATGCCGCCACGGTCTTTGTCGATTCCACTATCACTCCTAAACCGGTAGAGACAAAAGTGGATCCGAATCCCTCTACCGGCACACCCAATACCGGTACACCTGAAACAGGAAATCCCGGAGGCGAAGGGTCACACCCCGGCCTGCCAGAGCCTAAGGTAGAACCAATATCACTGCCTGTTCTTTTTGCCGATACCATGCCTGAGTTTCCCGGAGGAGAAGCGGCCCTGATGCGTTATATGCAACGCAATATCCGTTATACCCCCATGGCAACAGAAGCACATGCCCATGGAAAAATGGTGATCCGTTTTGTTGTGGATGAACAAGGTAACGTTAACAATATAGAGGTGCTGAAAAAGGTAGGTTATGGCTTGGAAGATCAGGCCTCGGAAGTGATTCGTAAAATGCCGAGATGGAAACCGGGCAAAGTAGGCAACAAAGCCGTGAAGGTATGGCATGTACAACCCCTTACCTATGAGATACAGGAATGAGGAAGAAAACAAGGAAAAATTGACATAAATCAACGCTTTGGCCTTGCAGGTACACAACTAACAGGGTCATGTTTATAAGTGCATCTGTAAGCTGACCAGGTGCCCTTCTTATAGGAGTAATTTAGCATAACTAAAAAATTGTCCCCGATGCTGAATACAATTCTTCTTGCCGTTACTACCGGAATCACTGCCGATACTACTCATAAAGTGGCAACGGCAGTGCCCGTTTCCGGCATTGCTGCCGCACCTGTGAAAACAGAGGATACCCTCAGTTTGCTCGATATGGTGGTGAAAGGCGGATATATCATGATCCCGTTGGCTATTCTGTGCTTCCTGGCCATCTATTTTATCATGGAACGTATCATTGCCCTGAGCAAAGCTTCGCGTATGGATCCTAATTTCATGAACCATGTAAAGGACTCCATCCATACCGGTAATCTGGAATCGGCCAAAACACTTTGTAAAAGCAGTGCAGGCCCTGTGCCCCGTATGGTTGAAAAAGGAATCTCCCGCATCGGCCAAAGCATGGATGATATTGAAGGAGCCATGGAAACCGTTGGCAAGCTGGAAGTAAATCGCCTGGAAAAAAATATGGGCTATCTCAGTCTTATTGCCAAACTGGCTCCTATGTTCGGATTTGTGGGAACCATCCTGGGTGTTATCAAGATCTTTTATGATATCTCCCTGGCCAATAACGTGGAAATCTCTACCATCTCTCATGGTTTATATGTTAAAATGACCAGCAGCGCCGGTGGTTTGATGGTAGGTATCATTGCATTTCTGGGGTACTATCTCTTAAACATTAAAATAGATAAGCTGGTAAACAGGATGGAAAGAGGGGCGATGGAGTTTATGGATATTTTGAATGAGCCGGGGAAATAGGTCCTCCCCCTTTATCCCCCTCCAAAGGGGGACATCCGCGTATCCCCCTCTGGAGGGGGCAGGGGGAGGAAAAGCAATACATATTAAATAGCAACAAAATGAATCTACGTAAACGAGAAAGAGAGCATGCAGAAGTCAGCACGGAATCGCTGAACGATATCATGTTTTTTCTGTTGCTGTTCTTTTTGATTCTCTCCACGCTGGTTAGTCCCAATGTGATGAATCTGAATCTGCCTAATTCGAAGCCGAACAGAACCACGGGTCCTCAAAAAGTAACAATACAGGTCACCAAAGATCTTCAGTATTATATCAACCAGACAGGCCCACTTCGTTTTGATGAGCTGGAGCCTGGCATCCGTTTTAAGCTGGGAGAGAATCCGGTCAATGCCACCGTGGTGCTTAAACTGGACCAGAGTTTAAAGCTCCAGGATTTTGTGGATGTATTGCAGATTGGCGAAAAACTGAAGGTAAAAATGATTCTGGCCACCAAAGCATCTATCCATTAAATGATAAACAGCGCGCGCATAGAACAAAAAGATGCCAGGGCATTGCCTCTGTTTATCAGCCTCGCTTTTCTTGTGCTGTTGCTGCTGGCTCTTTATCTCATCAAGCTTCATACTCCCATCCCTCCCTTTCCGGAAGATAACAGCGGGGTGGATGTAGCGTACGGGCTTACCGATGAAGGAATGAATGATGATGTAAATCCTCCTTCGTTTGACAAAAAAAGCGCTCCCATCCCTCCTGCCCCGGTTGATGAATCGGCCATCACTAATTCAACCGACAACTCGGATTATTCGGTGCCTCCGGTAAAAAAGGTGAAAGAAAAAACACCGGTGGTAAAACCAACTGAAAAACCGGTAGTAAAAACACCTGTACAGCCTCCCGATGATGCCCTTGCTAAAATGCTGAAGGAATATAATACCAACTCCAAAAATGTAGGAGGCGGTCATGGCGATGATAATACACCCGGATTTAAAGGCGACCCGAACGGAACACCGGGGTCTAAGAATTATACCGGCACACCGGGCAGCGGCGGGCCCGGCACAGGTGGTACCGGTGGAACCGGAGCTCATCTCAGTCACCGTCACCTGGTAGTTCCTGCCACCTTGCTGAGCAATGCACAGGAAGAAGGCCGTGTAGTAGTTAAAATAACGGTGGATAAAGACGGAAATGTGATTGATGCGGAAGCCGTAGCCAAAGGATCTACCACCACCAATGCCTTACTTTGGGCCAAAGCGCGTGAAGCAGCCCGCAAAGCCAAGTTTGACAAAAATCCCGATGGCAATTCCGACCAGATGGGAACCTATGTGTTCGACTTCACCCTCCATTGATTTATTTTTTCCTTTCAAATACTGAATGGAATTGCGAATTTAGCAGAGCTTCTTTCTGTTAAACAGAAGCATTGCTTATGCCCCTCGATTATAAACAAACGCTGGATTACCTGTATTCCTGCCTGCCCATGTTTCATCGCATCGGTGCAGCAGCCTATAAAGCCGATCTGGATAACACCCATGCACTTTGCGAGCTGCTGAATCATCCGGAAAATAAATTCCGCTCGGTTCATATTGCCGGCACCAACGGCAAGGGATCCAGCTCTCATATGCTGGCTGCCATCCTGCAAAGCAAAGGCCTGAAAGTAGGTCTCTATACTTCCCCCCATCTGAAAGATTTTCGGGAACGCATCCGTATCAACGGTAAAATGATTCCTAAAACGTATGTCAGCTGGTTTGTCAACAAATACAAAAAAGAATTCGATCGTATCCAGCCATCCTTTTTTGAATGGACGGTGGGGTTGTGTTTTGATTATTTCAGAGCCGAAAAGGTGGATATAGCCATCATTGAAACCGGTCTGGGCGGAAGGCTCGACAGCACCAATGTCGTCACCCCACTTGTATCCCTCATCACCAATATCAGTTACGATCATACCAATCTGCTGGGCAATACGCTTCAAAAAATAGCCGGCGAAAAAGCAGGTATCATCAAAAAAAATGTCCCGGTAGTGGTGAGTGAAAAACAAAAAACTACTGCTTCTGTTTTTACAATTGTAGCAAAGAAAATGAAAACTGAAGTGGTGTTTGCTTCCGAGCACTATTCAGTAAAAAGAAGTCGGAAGACAGAAGTCAGAAGACAGAAGAAAGAAAGTGGCAGGAGGCAGGCGCAGGAGGCAGCGGCAGGAGGCAGGAGGCAGGAGGCATTTCTTGAAGTGGAGGTAAAAGAGAAAGGGCATGCGACCGTAAAAGATGTATTATGCGATTTGCCGGGAGCGTATCAGCAAAAAAATATGGCGGGCGTATTAGCTGTTATAGCCGAGCTAAACAAACAAGGTTTTGAAATAGGGGAAAAAGAAATACGCAAGGGCCTGTCCCGGGTTAGAAAGCTGACAGGACTACGAGGACGCTGGGAGAAACTTTCCGACCATCCCCTCACCTATGCCGATACCGGACATAATGAAGCCGGTATCAAAGAGGTATTAAAATCCCTGGAACAGATCTCTTACCGCAAATTATTGTTTGTGCTGGGCATGGTATCCGACAAAGACATTACTACTATCCTGAAGCTCCTGCCTAAAAAGGCGGAATACTTTTTTTGCAAAGCCAATATACCCCGTGGCATGGATGCTACCCAACTGCAGGCCATGGCTAAGCCTTACTACCTGAAAGGAAATACCTATCCTACAGTGAAAAAAGCGTTGAAAGCTGCACAAGCAAAAGCCGGAAAAAAAGATCTGGTGTTTGTGGGTGGCAGCACCTTCACGGTAGGCGATGCGATCTGATCCTCTTAGTTATATGCTTATAAAAAAAGGGTTGTTTCCTGGAGGAAACAACCCTTTTTAATGGTCTTGTGTGAAAACTATTTATTAGTGAAGCACCAGCATTTTCTTGGTGGCAACACGTGATCCATTTACAAACATGGAGTAGTAGTATACACCCGGACGTAAATCAGATCCTTCAACGATAATATTGTTTTCACCCGGTATCAGGCTATACGTCCTGATCACATCACCCAGCGCAGAGGAAATCTGCAGATAGGATTTCTGTGCACCGTCTTCTACCTGACACTGAATGGAAGAAATGTGCTGGAATGGATTCGGGATATTATCGGAAAGCATATTGCTGGCTCCTCCTTTGTTTTTCGCTTCATCCGATGGCACACTGATCCGCTCGATCAGGTGTTGGTAAGTAGTGCCGTTCAGCAATTGCAGTACAGCATTGGCATAACCGGTTACTTCCGAACTACCTGCGGCAATCTCCGTTATTCTGGAAAGCTGGGAAGGACTCAGATCGTACCACGATTTACCATTGGAGAACAAATCCATCTCCATACCGAAATAGTCTGCCGCTTCGGTCATTCCTTTGCTTCTGAACCCGGCAATGATGGATTGAGCATCGCTGCCTTGTTTATTAACGATATAAGCACCTGCTAATGCAATTTCCCTTTCAGGACTTTCCAAAGCAGAGAATTCGGTAACATCTCTGGAAAGAGCCAGTGAGTCATCGGGTGTAAGAGCGGAAGATGCTGACTGAGATCCGCCGGATGAGCAACCTGTCTGACATTCACCGGACACTGCGCTGCACCAGTTGATGGTGATAGATCCTGACAATACTGTAGGATCAACTACGGATGCATAATAGGTAAGCGCTGCATTGGTAGACAGAATCTGTTTGTACGGGGATGAAGGCACGAAAAAATTATTCTGACGTGTCAGACCTTGTGTGCATGCACTTCCCTGGCTGGCGATAGAACCTGTATTCTGAGGACAAACAGCCATCTGGTAGCTTATGCTCGACTGGAATGTATTACACTCAAACTGCACACCGCTTGTACCCGTTCCATTGTTTCCTTGTGCCTGAACTCCTGCATATACATTGGAGAAGGTGTTCAAAGAAACAATATTGCCGGTGGAGCTTCCGCAATTATCGATAATGGTTCCGTAGTTATTGGAGGTAGTGGAATAGATACCTGAAAAGGTATTACAGCTTACCAGCAATCCGGTACAACCATACATATCCACACCATAGGTTGCATCCACCCAGTTGGTGGTGAGTCCTTGTGGTATTGCGGTAAAGGTGCTGAGTGTCACACTTGGATTAGCACCATTGCTCACCTGCATACCATGCAAGTTGTGATTGAACGTGGTATTCTTCACCGTAACCTGTCTTCCTGTAGGGTTGGTATAACTGGCCATGATACCTGAGGTAAGACCGGTAAAGGTAGTGGACGAAATCAGAATCGGAGGGGTTATACCCGGACGATAGTAGTTATCGATTGCATAGGTAGCATCCACCGATGTGATACCAGCTCCTCTGTAGTTAGAAGGATAAATGGTATTGGCTGTATTATTGGCAAAGTTACATCCCAGAACGGTTGGTTTAAATACATCATTCAGGGTCATGTGTGTATTCAATGCCTGTGTACTTAAGTTCAGTCCGTTATTGGTTTCGAACTGACAATCCTTGAAGTAAGAAATGTTCGGTTGTTCGTATGCTCCTACATACCAGTGATAGGAATACATGGCTACGTCGCGGCGGTTGTTTATGAAATTAGCGCCTGTACATTCGGCAATACCACCTGTATAACCGGTAACGGGTACGCCTCCGCTCATTTGTGCAGTAGATACACCTTCCAATGCATTGGAGATAGTAGCGCCGGATTGCATCACGATGACACCTTGTGATCCGCTAACGTTTTGTGCGGTGGCAGAAGTTCCATATACTTCCACTCCCTGCCACATATCACCACAACCGTTTGATATCAGAGCATTCGGATGCATATTCAATACCGAGCCACGATCTACTTTGATGCGTTTTCCTGCACTCATGTATATAGTACCGTACAGATTAAGTGTTGAATTTCCGGTAACGTAAATATCATTTGCTACATAATGCGTACCATACCAGGATGTAGTAGAGTTCACTACAAAATCAGTCAGGATAGGCAAATCGGAAACATAGATTCCACGACCATAGGTAGAAATACGGATTTTAGCCTTGCAGTAATTGATGTCAATTCCAGTAACAGCTACTATCGGTAATCCCTGGTTAAAGCAATTCCATGTTCCCACACCCGGAGTAGTTCCTGCGGTTGCAAACTGAAACACCCCTACATCGGTACCTACATATAATACATCATTGGAACCGTTCTGGTAAGTGATACAATTAACAGGAAACGGAGGCAGGTTGTTGGTAGCATCGTACCAGGTAGCACCTGCATCGGGACTGTGAACAACGCGGTTTTGACCGGCTGATGTAGTTCCGATATTCCAATACCCGTTAAAAGTAACCCAGATACGTTTTGCGTTGTTTGGATCGATAGCTAAATCACATGCACAGGCCCATGACAATCCATTGATCAATGCACCACAGGTGGTGTTGGAAGCCGCAATATCGGTCCAGGTCCAAACAGAAGTGCTTGGATTCATCACTCCCATCCAGATACGGTTTGCAGTTGCTGCACCGGTAGCGCCCCAGGTTGGGTTGTCTTTTACCACATAAATGGTATCGGGTGCATTGGGAGCAACCCGTATGGAACGGATATCATTTCCATCAGCAGGGAAACTGATAGACGACCAGGAAGAACCGAAGTTGGTAGAACGGAACACATCATTTCCTCCGGTAGAATTGCTTCCGCTGGAATAAATAATATTCGGATTATTTTGTGTTGTAACCACCGGTGAATTTCCTCCTCCATAAGGAGACGGAGTAGTGGTACTTGACAATCCACCTGAAGTTACATTCCCTGTAAAGGCAAAAAGACCTCCGGGGTTATCAAGACCATAGTACATGTTGGTAATCGGATTAATCACCCCTTTCCATCCGTCACCGCCGTACCACTGTGTCCAGCTTCCGGAATGATAGTTATGGATACCATTATCCTGCGCACCTGCCACCAGCTCATCATAATTTGCTTCCGAACAGGCAAGTCCGAAATACTGGGTAATGTTGAGGGTACTTCCTACTGTGCTTCCATTCAGGTTGGTCCAGTTTGTAGGCGTTGTCATAGAAGTACAAGGCACTGTTACCTCTTGTACACCACCGTCATCACTGAGTACAATGAGGTCGTTGGTAGTACCGGAAGGCAATACCTGCATGCCACGTATATCCGCGTGTGTGGTTGTTGCAGAACTTGGAGTATACTGCGAAAATGCTACAGATGTTAAAGTGGTTCCATTCAAATAATATTTATAAAGAATCTGTCCGCCTATGTAAAAATAGTTAGGATTGTTTTTAGAGAATTCAAATTCAAGGTCCCAGAAACCCGCGCCTGGAGCAGCGAAGTTGTTTGACAGATTAAGAGCAATGTTGGTCACCGCCAATGTGGACACATTGATTTTTCCGAAATTGATATAGCTTGGGCCGGAAGTATTTCCTCCGCAGGTAGCATACGTAACGAATACTTCGCTGGTATTGCCCGGCTGTAAAGCCATGCTGATCCGGTCAGTGATAAATGTGCCGAGTACGGTAGCGCTAACATCGGTAAATGTTCCGCTGGCTCCTCCGCTGTTGGAGATATACATTTTTGCAGAGCCACAGGAGGAAGCGGAGCTTCCGTCAAAATCCATACGGTTGGTAGATACGGCCACGGTAGAATTACTAACACCGCTGGTTCCGGGAATGACTTCAATATCGGTAAAAGCAAAAATACCGTAGGTACAATATGCGGCAGAATTTACCGTGTATACCGCGGTCCATGTTGGAGTAGCGCTGGTAGCATTGCTGGTAACGAATACCGTTTGTCCGGCCAGTACATATACGGTATTATGATCCTGCGGGTGAATTTTCACCACACGCACATAATCCAAGCTGCGAAGCGTTGGAAATGTACTCAGATCGAGAATTTGAGTCCAGGTAGCACCACCGTCGGTAGACCGCAGCAACCCGAATCCATAATTACCTCCCAGGCCCCACACGGCTCCCGGAGTAGTGCTGGAACTTCCGGCATAAATGATAGGAGTTGTGGTTGTCTGATCTACGGTGATGGCTGTAGTACCAATAGAGGGAAAACGATTTCCGCTGGCATCTACCTGATTCACATAAGACCAGGTAACACCGCTGCCTGCATTGGTAGTATGAAACATACCACCTCCGGAGCTTCCGGCATAGATCTCAGAATTGTTGGAAGGATTAACCCAGGTCAGATTTACTTTACCCATCCAGGGTGCAGTAAAAGTAGCCGGTCCGTAGGGTGTCCAGTTACCCAGACTAGTCTGGCAAACAAAAGGATTTCCGCTCAAACTCCTGTTGGAGCTTTGTGAGGAAGAACCCATGAGATAATCTTTCAGATGTTTAGTCATGTCGGCTTTCTTTCCCGGAATATGCGAACCTGCATCCAGGTGATTGCCCCAATACCAATCCCACTGTTGAAACGCCCCTTCGTACTGATCATCCTTATCGTCCTTGTCCTCATCCTTGTCTTTTGCTTTCGCCGGATGAGCTTTCATGTACTGGTCCTTTATAAAATAATAGTTATCGGGATCCTGAGGATAGGATACCGTCTTCTGATTTTGCGCCTGCTGATTAAGAGGGATAAGACCAATAACCCCCATAAGCAACAAGGAAACCTTGCTGAAATAGTTCATGTTTGTGTTGTTTATTATTTAACGTGCAAAAGCGGTAATGTGAATTCGGTGGCAAAGAAACATCCATCCCAAGCCCTTTTAATGCCAGAATGAGTAATTCACAGGAGGGAATGAGTATCTAACAGGAATGAATGATTATCTGGTAATTTATCCGGTTCGTCTATCATTTCCCTCATTCTGCATATTATATCAGATAATACATAGTCCGGTTTCCACATTGGATGTTTATTTTAAAAGACTTATTTTTAGGCACTTTTAGCACCGCCTTACCGAATGCAGACACGAAATAATTTCTCAGCAACAGATACCTCTTTCCATTTATTTAGCTGGCTCCCTCTTCTTTATCAGTCAGGAAAAGTCTGTATATCATGGAAAAACATCATCTTGTGCATTATGAGTACGAATCACCCCTTGCTCCACATTCCGGAATGAAAAAAATTCAGCATTCCTGGAACCGGCTAAAAGAACGTCTGAAAAAGATGTCGCTCTGGACCTTATTTGCCGTCTTCAGCTTTGTATTTCTCTCCTCCCAGTATTCGGGTCTTATTTACTGGAAGTATCAGAAAACCCCTTTCTTTCAGGATGCCAACCAATATTATTCTTATCTGCCTTCTCTTTTTATTCATCATGAAATTCCATTCCACAGCCCTCAGGAATACTGGCTGATCCCTACACCCAATGGAAAAGTGGTGCCCAAAATGAGTATGGGTGTGGCCATTATGGAAGCGCCATTCTTTTTGATTGGCGACTGGATAGCCAATCATCACGAGTATCCACCGGACGGATACTCTCCACCTTATATATGGACCATTTATTTCGGAACCATACTTTATGTCTTTCTCGGACTGTGGTTTCTTTACAAAACCCTGATTATGTTTTTCAAGCCCTTAGCGGCTTTACTAACTGTTTTTTCAGTCTTTTATGCTACCAACCTGTTGTATTATACTGTTGCATTGGGACAGCTGTCGCATTCCTTTCTCTTTACCCTGTATTGTTTTTTTCTGTACGCAGCGGTGATGTGGCACAAGGAAAAAAGAAAAAAACATCTCTACTTCTGTGCGATTCTGGGTGGACTGATATTTATGGCCCGTCCGGTTGACGGAATTATATTTCTGTTCCTCCCATTGATGGGAGTATATAATATAGGCACACTTAAATCCAGAATTGTATATCTCTGGTCGTTAAGGACACAACTTCTGATTGCCATCCTTCTGTTTTTTGTAACCATAAGTCCGCAACTTATCTACTGGAAAATAAATTCAGGATCTTTTATCTTCGATGCCTATGTAGGAGAAAAATTTTTCTTTACCGATCCCCAGGTTATTAATTTCCTGTTCAGTTACCGCAAAGGATTGTTTCTGTATACACCCATTATGCTTCTGGCCTTTATCGGTTTTATTCCGCTGTATCGCAAACAACGATCCTTTTTCTCACCAGTTCTTGTTTTCACCCTGGTGAATATTTATCTTCTATCTTGTTGGTGGGACTGGACATTCAGTGGAAGTTTCGGATGCAGGGCCATGGTTCAGAATTATGCCTTGCTCGCAGTACCGCTGTGTGCCTTTTATCAAATGGTGATAGATTTATTCCGGGCTATGTGGGCCAAAACAGTAACGGTGATCCTCCTTTGTTCGTTTATATATTGCTTTTTTTCTTTAAACCTGACCATGACCAAAGGATTTAACAATGCCCTGATCCATTATTCGGGCATGACGAAAGAAGCCTATTGGTTTGTATTTAATAAAGAACGGATTCCGGCCGAAGACTGGCCCAAACTGGATTCACTGTTCCGACCCATGGATATAAAACAATGGCGGGCCGGACACAGAAACCCACAATAGTTTTTACCGGTGAAGTATACACAAACACTTGTAGCACCCCGAATCATCAAAATAACTGTGGAGCAAAACGCTTTGCTGGATCTGGAAGATGTGTTGATGATGCGCAAGATAAATCTGGAGCTGAGCAAAGGAAAGAAATTTTGTATCCTCTGGGATAGCCGGGGTGTTCATTTCACCATTGCACCCGAAGCCCTTCGGCGCATGGCCAGCAATGAATATCAGGAAACCCGTCTGGCAGCAGCCCTGGTTGTAAATTCTCTGGCCGGCAAGCTCGTCGGCAATTTTTTCAAAAGTCTTACCTCCCAACAATCCCCTACCCGGCTTTTTAATTCGGAAGAAGAAGCGATACTGTGGTTGAAGGTTTTTTTGGGGTAGGGAGAATTAGGTTCTCTGGATTATAACCCCATGCTTTAGCGTGGGGTTATGCGATCTAATCGATAATTATAAAACAATAAAGTGAGTATAATCGATCTCAATACTCACACTCTTTTTTTGTGGGAGCTACAGTCCCGATAGCTATCGGGAGAACTTCAGACCCTCCCGACTTTCGTCGGGATGCTCTGAACCAGCTAAATAAAAAAAGAGACCATCTTGCGACAGTCTCTTTTTCTGTGGGAGCTACAGGGTTCACACCTAATTCATATAACTATTGATTTTATTGATACATGAAGCCTTATTTGTAAAAAAAGGTGCGTATATGGGTGCGTAAAGTCAAAAAACTTTGTATCTTTAGGGTGTAATCCACCCATATCATGAAACTCTACTTTGAACTCAAAAAAATTAGCCCCAAGCAAGGAACTATTAGAGCCATCATATCCGACCACGGAGTAAAAGGCATACTTTCAACAGGGGTAAAACTTGAGCTGAAGGAATGGAAGGAAGGAAAGCCTAAACAGACGGCCAAAAACGCCAATATCAATTTGACTCTGGGTAAATACACCGCAGCATTTGAAAAATACATTAGCATTACTCAAGCCGCTGATGAAATAACCACCCTGAGCAAGGCCCAATTTTTTGTAAAAGCAAATGTAAAGACGGCTAATTCAACCAGAGGACAGAAAAGCATAGCAGATTTATTAGTACTATTCAAGACCGCTCAAGCTGGAAAGTTGACGGAAGGAGCATTGAAGCCCTATACTACCCTAGTTAACCACTTGATAGATTTTAACCCACGTATTCAATTAAGTGACATTGATAATGTTCTTTGCGATAAGTTTACATTGTTCCTTAGCCAGAAAAGCAAACACGTGAAGGGCGCACAAAACCTTCAAAACCCAACCATAAATAAAATGATTGTTAGCCTCAAAGCATTTTGCAAATGGGCCTACGCTAACCGACATACATCAAACACCGCCTGGGAAAACGTAAAAAAGGTCAAAGATATTGATCAACGGATTATTGCTTTAACATCAAACGAATTCAATTTATACGCAAGTTTTGATTTCGGTCAAAATGAGAAACTGGCTAGAGTACGTGACGTATTTGCATTTGCCGTTTACACAGGTTTACGGTTTGAAGACCTTTCACAGGTAGCTGAAAACATAAAAATAAGCGGTAACGATTATTACATTCATATCAACACTACAAAAACAAGGGACGAACTTCAAATGAAATTGGTTCAGCAAGCCAAAGACATTTTAGTGAAATACAATCACCAGCTACCCCTCATCAGCAATCAAAAGACAAACAAGTACATAAAAGAAGGTGCTAAATTGTGCGGTATCACCCGTCAAGAGGCGGTTATTAGGCAGCACCTGACAAAGGTTACGTCCGAAAAAAAAGCCGTTTGTGACCTTCTTTCGATACATGATGCTCGTAAAACTTTCATAACACTTGCGCTTGAAAACGGTATCACCGTTAGCGAAGTAATGAGAATGTCTACGCACAAGGATTTCAGGAGCCTTAGCCGCTACATCTCATTGGAGCGTGAGCGAATCAATGACAAGCTCCAAAGCGTCTTTGCATTGAAAAAAGTAAGCTGATAATAAAATCTTGAAAGGCCTCAAGGCCGTCTGGATTTTGACCCTCCAAAAATCGCATGATTTCTTTGTGAGCTATCAAAGGACGCTGGTTGTTCGTGACCCTTGCCATCTGTCCTCGCTTAATTCTTGTCTTTAGTCCATCCACAGTCAAGCAAAGCATCTCCGCAGCTTCTTTGTAACTGTAATATTTCTGTTTCTTGATTGGCTGCAACTGCCTTTTTAAATCGGCAATTTCCAATGTCATTTTGAGGATTAGCTCCATTAGCTTTTTTTCACCTGTCATACTTATCTGTTTTAGTGAAAGGTGGCTATGGTCTACATGACATTTAAAGTTAAAAGGGTGAACTCTGGAAAAGGGTAGTTTAACGCAAGCTTTAATTGTTAGTTTCAAAAATCGACAAATTTTATTTGCCTGGCAATCAATGAATTGCATAATTGACTATGTACTGTTATGCAAAATAGAAGTATTTATTGATAGAAAGGGGAAAGATTTTGTGCAGTTGGAAAGAAGGGTTGGTTTAAAATATCTAACCCTTTTCTATTTAAAATAACTGAACAAACGCCAAGTTCTTTATAAGTCTTGCCATGTTCGGAAGTGAAGATACTATCGAATCAATGCCAGTTTTCAATGTAAAAAAGCAAACTCCGAAAGAATTCAATGATTCCTTTAAAGATGTATTGAGTTCATTGATTAGAAAAACCTTTGATCCAAAAGACCAGTTACTTTTCGTTACCTATCAACCCGACATTTTAACCCTTGATCCTAGTCAGGTAAGGCAAGATACCAGCCAAATGCTAGCAAGGATTAGGTATGTTGAAGTGATTGAACAGACATTCAAAACAAGTAACAAGTACAATAATAGCGGTTATATAGACGGTTACCATTCTCACCTATTGATAAGAGAAGCCGACTACAATAAGGTTAAAGACCGATTTCAAGGCTTAGACGTTGTGGTGAAAGTAGTGTATGATCTGGCTGGATTAGCGACTCGCTATTTATCAAAACAAGCTGGTGTTTGTCATGATAGGATTCCACCAACAAACCATATACCAATGGTTAAGCTGGAGCCTATGGAAGTAAAGGCTGAAAAAAGACCAATACGAATCATATTAAAACCTATAACCGCATCTCAGAGCATTCCAGTTAGTCAAAGAATAGTCAAACGCTTCATAAGATTTAACAAACTGTTTCGGATTCTTAGGCATAATGATGACTCCTGAATTTACATATCAATCCAATGGGGGGGACTACTTCCCGTTCCGGTAGGAACGGGAGGACACCCCCCGTTTTACTGAAAGCTATTAAGGGCTTTGATTCTCGTTACCTGCCTCTTATAAGTGAGAAAAAACAGAGTACATAAAAAAGGGAATGAATGTATCCACATTTTGGTCAGTACCCTTTTCTGATTTTTTTCCTGGACTAAAATTTAGCTCGTTTAAAACAGATATGGTAGACTTATGCCTCCCTTTTGGGCTAACGCTAGCAAAGTGCTGTTCTTACGGTTATATAGCCTAAGAATTGAGCCTAAGTGCGTTATTTCAGATGCTATCAAGGGGTAAATAAAATTAGCAAAAATTTGGCTAAAAAAAATCAGAGTTATGAATCGGAATGACCCTTCTAGGATATTTATAGTTATGAAAATCACCGTAACTATTAGACAAGCAAATCTACTTGGAACCCTTCCAAAGGACTACAAGACTAATCCTAGCGTTGGAAAAGCCGATAAGATAAAGACTACGCTGAAAGGAAAGTAAAAGCCCTCTCTCAAGAAATACTAGGCTTTAAATGGATCGGTTTATTGCGTCAACACACTTCGTAAGTAACATCGTCTGAATCGACATTGTCAATATTTACGTAAAACCCACCATTGCCATTCGTGCAATCCAGCACATAATCTTCACCACAATCACAGGTAACGTCAATCTCAAAAGAATTTTTGCTTTCTTCTTCATTATCTCCTGGATTTGGTGAAGGAACATTAAAACATTCAGTGATTATATCCTTATGGCAATTGCTACAAGGAAATTTTATTCTTACACTACTATCGCCAGTCGATGATACAATGGGATTATCGCTAATGCTTGTCCACATTTTTGGTTCGTTGTTTAGGGTTAGTTTATTCTTAAAGATATTCTTTTTTGGCAAAAATGATTTAATACTGAAATAAGTGATGATCTAGATAAGATCATTAGAAGCAAACTCGCAGTTCAATATATTTGTTTACCCGTCCCTTTGCAGCTAGGACAAACTTTGTTGGGATCATGAATGCCATCCCCCTTTATGAAGCCAGACCCTTTGCAATATTCACATTTTGGTGCATTTGCGTAGGATTCCATAACCCGATCTGGGCTAGATGCACCACATAGGTCACATTCTCCACCATGATAATGCCCTATGCACCGAGAACATTTCTGACCATCTGAAGCATATACCTTTGCAGGTAATTCTTTTTCTTTATGAAGTCGAACTCCACCTTTATAGTTTTCAATATCCCAAATCCCATGTCCTGATTCATTGTACTCAATTCTTTCTCCTTCCAGTTTCCCATTCAGGTAGTTCTCAGACAATAATAGTTTTCCATCAATCGAATATAGTTGTCGTTTCCCTTCCTTGACGTTATTAACGTAGGTTTCTGTCATGGCTATTTGCCCATTAAGATGATAAGTCAATTTCTCACCTTCAAGCTTTCCATCCACAAAATGCTCTTTTGAAATAAGTGAGTTATCTTGATACATTAGTCTGTCGCCATTAAATATGCCATGCAAATAATGTTCCTTCAGGAATACATCCCCGTTCTCCCTATAATAAACAGATTCTCCTTCTTTAAACCCGTTTACAATGGTTTCTTTTACCTTCAATTGTCCATTCTCGTATTTTCCATCAGAGGCTCTTACTTCAGTACCGTTTAAAAAGGTTGCCTCATAATGTCGCTTGCCATTTGAGAGACAAGAGTAAGACACACCGTCTAGGATGCCATGTAAATAGTGTCGTAAATCACATATTTGACCATTTGGATGATAATAGATTTCATCACCTTCAAGAAGCCCCTTCACATAATTTCGTTTTTGATTCAATTTTCCATCATCAAAATAGAATAGACATTCGCCATCTAGTAATCCATCAACATAGCTCTCCTTGCAGCAAATAGGCCGCTCATCCGCTTTGCAAGTCTGACAGTTGAAATAGCAGACCCAAACACCTTCCCTTTTTCCATTTTTAACCTTACCCTCTAAGAATCTATCGGTAGTTCCACCTATCATAGGTCGTCCTTTTCCAATAGAATCCTCTTTTGCTAATGAATTCAGATTAGGCTTACTGCCATTATTTGTAGAACATCCGTAAAGAAGTATTACAGTTGATATTAATACCAGTAATTTTCTGTGGATGAGTTCTACTGTCATAATTAGTCAGCTTTATAGAAAGATTATTGTCTTAATAAATCGTCTGGTTATATGCTAACTTCCCAGATGCTAAAACGGTAAAGGCTAGTCCTACATGATAAGCATTAGGCGATACTGACCAGTTGCCATACTGACCGTTATACGTGTCCTGAGTCAGGGCTGTTGTCAAAGCCACAGCATTCGTTGCGGCCAGAGGTGCAAACCATCCACTATTTAACCCGCTGTTTGACGTTACCGATGTTATTCCTTCATAAACAATAAATTGATTTATTGCGTTATTAGGTACTGTATAATCTGTAAGAGCTGTTTTACTAAACGTAATAATAAGATTATCTCCAGCTGACACAGTAAGTGGGTGACCTGCATAGCCAGTAGTATTAGCTTTATTCGTGAGGCTTGTCATTGTACCAGCACCATTATAATTTGCTAAGAGCAAGAGAGCAGGATTGATCCGAACGCCATTGAGGGTTATTTTAACGGTACTCGTATCTGAAATGTAATTGGCTACAGTATAGTTGGCAGTAGGCAGGTCAAGGCTCAGGTTAAAGGTTATTTGATGGGTGCCAGTACTAGTAGCAGTAGTGCTTGGGGATGGATTGGGGGCGGTGGTTGACTTTTTACAAGATGCGAAGAGGAATCCGATAACGACACACACGAAAAGAAAAGTTGCTGAGGATTTCATGAGGCTGGGCTTTTTTAAGTGGAAGAATGATATCAAAAATACAATATAACCATATACGGTTATATTAAATGTAATCCTTTTATCCATTTTGCTATGAAGTGGATAAAGCGAAATTCAATACCAAGTTTGGAAGATTTGTAGCTAAGAAAAGGGAGCAAAGGGGATTAACCCAAAGTGAACTAGCTTCTATGGTTGGCAATAATGCTCAAAACATATCTCGTTTGGAGCGTGGAGAAGTTAGCCCTACTCTATTCTGGCTAACTCTATTAGCAAAAGCCTTTGAATTAACTCTAACACAGCTAGTTGAAGAGTTTGAGTCCTTCAAATAATTTTTCAAATCAAAATCCAGAGCGGTCATTAAAGTGCCTAGGTGCGTATTTGGGTGCATGGCCTTGCATTTAACTGAACCTACCTGACCCTCCCTGAACCTGTGTTTTGGGGAGCTGGAATTGGCTTTAAAGTCAATACCAATTGGTCATTCAGCTTGAAACCCCTGAAAACAAAAAAAGGTCTGACATTTCTGTCAAACCTTCTTGGGTGGGAGCTACAGGGTTCGAACCTGTGACCCTCTGCTTGTAAGGCAGATGCTCTGAACCAGCTGAGCTAAGCTCCCCTTTTTTGTAATCGGGAGGCAAATATAGAAAAAATCCCAATCATGTATATATTTTTTATTTCAGGCTGTAAAAAGCAAAAAGGTTCTTAAAAAAGTGGAGAAACAGAGAAGTTGCTCATTAAAAATATTTGCCAAAAAAATTGCCTAATACATGGATAATCAGCAAAATAGGATGAATAATTGTAGACCACCGATCAATTACTTACTTTTGCTGCCTTCACCATCCTAACAGGACGTCTAACTCAGTTGGTTTAGAACATCGCCGCAAGGAAGGATTCAGTATTATTTAGGGCAATTAGCTCAGTTGGTTTAGAGCATTACCTCGACAAGGTAGGGGTCACTGGTTCGAGCCCAGTATTGCCCACAATAACAAAGTGAGTGTTGAGAGCCTGCCTACCGTATCACAAGCTAGTGCAACGGCAGGCAGGCAAGAGCGATCACACTCACTTTTTTTTGTGACGGCAATGCAAAAAGCCTTGTTATAACTTCAACTCCGGAGTATACACCTTGGCTCCCCTGGCAATTAAATCAATAATCTTTTTACTATCCACCGCTTCAATCCATCCTGAGTGGCCTTGTAACCCCACCTTGTTGTTTTCAATAACAATTTCCGATTTAAAGACCGTTTTATTGCCGGAACAAAAGCTGATGGAGCTTTCACAGGTAGTCATATCAGTGCCTGTATAGATAAACCAGAACTCCATTTGAATCTGTTTCAAAATTTCCGGGTCGGTTATTTTCAATAAGGCACTCTTTTTAATGGAGGAGGGCAATTCCTCAAAATCATTCCCACTGATATTCAGCATAGCATACGAATTCGGGAGAGAGAAATCAAACGCTTTTAACGGCTCTATGATATCCCCTTTCTTGAAAGTCTTGGATTCTAAAACAGGATGTTTGTGCAGCATGGCAGAATCAGCCTGAAGAGAATCTGATCTATGGAGACTATCATTGGCTCTTTTGCTATCAGCAACATCAGCATGGGTTGATGAGGGTTGATTGCAGGAAAACAGGATTCCTATAACTATAGGCAAGCAAACAGTTCTTAATAGTTTTCTCATGTTATTCCGTTCTAGCAATCTTTATATCGAAACATCCTCCGAAATCTTCTCCAACAAATCCTTAAACAAAGCCTCGATCTTCCATATCTGTTTTTGAGTTTCCAAAATATATTTTGATCTGGCAGGATAACAATCGATAGGATTGGCAAAGTAGTCATTGATAGTAACGCCCCATCGATTTTTTAATTTATCAAAGAAAAAATCCTTAAAGAGGTAATAAGGATTCCTAAATTCCTTGAATTCTAAATCCGGCAATTGCTTATAAACGTTTCTTAGAAGATCCGATTCTGACAAATACTTATGAATGTATCCCTTGGTTGGACTATAAAGACCGATATATGCTCTTACGCTTTCAATATCGCCCACAGCATTTCCACTGTCAATCACATTTCTGAGAGCAATTACCAATGCTGAAGTGTTCATCTTTACAAATATCACTCAATTATTCCACATCACTCTCAAGGAGGCTTTTTCCTTTTTCCCTATTTATACTCTCCAATACACTTTGCAATATGACAACCTCCTCTCCAACCACAACCCAAATCCTGGCCTGCGAAAAAAAACTGCTGGATGCATTCCGGGATAAGGATTTGCTTGTACTGGACGAATTGATTCATGACCAGGCCTTGTTTGTATTGCCCAATGCACTCACCATCAACAAATCTCAATTGCTGGAAAACTACCGCACTGGACATACGTCCATGGCGGCTCTTACTACCAGTGATCAGCTGATTCATTTCATAGAAGATACAGCCATCATTTCTTTTCAGATGGAAATGAAGGGCACGTATCATGAACAGGAAATAAGCGCTTTGTTCCGGTATATGCGGGTATGGAAATGGATAAATAATAACTGGAAAGTGATCTCCACCTGTGGTGTTCCAGTCACTAAGTAGAAAAACGTATTCCCCTCGCGACAATTTGTCAGCAAATTTTATTCTGAAACTTCAAAACAGGTGCTATCTCTATAGAAGGACGTGCTCCGACGATAGACATACATACTCCGACGATAGACATACCACCTCCTTCTTCACAGATTGTATCTTCTTCTTTAGAAAATTAATTTTTCTGTCAGAAATCCGGTCAATTTCTTTACAAATTTGCTCTCTTGCATCGAGAAAGTATCTCCTTGTATAGAAAAAGTATCTCCTTATGTAGAGATACCATCTCTGTCGATCGAAATGCTGTCAAAATGTCTGCAAATTCGATCTAAATGTACAAACAGAGCATGTTTGGTCGTACAAACAGGTACTCCGTCTATAGATGGAGTACGGACATCTATCGTTGTAGTACGTGCAACGATCGTTGCATATACGATTTGTAAAGTCGGAGAGCGGATCGGTGAAGAAATTGTCAGGATTTGTGACAACGGAGGTGGTGTCGGTGAAGATTGAGTACGGATCGGTGCAGGCGGAGATAGGATTTGTGCAGTTGGAGGTTGTAAATGCGTACTTGGAGATAGGATTTGTTTACTTGGACGATGTATCTGTGGACAAGGAGGTGGTATAAGCGTGCATTGGGTATCAATCGGTGAACCTATCCATTGTCATTCTGAACAGAAGGGCCAGGCAAGTGAATGAGGTGAAGAATCTGTTGGTGTGATGGCTAGCATTCTCCACCTTTCCTCCCAAACCAACCACCTATACAATTTATCCTGCCTATCACTCATTCTCTTCTTTATAATACAACATCACAATTATATTTGTAGTGTAAGTATCCCCCATCCCGTTTTTTTCATCCCCTTTTCAGTTCACGGTTCTAAACGTTGCAGCATGAAAAGACCCCAACCCTACCTCGCAGGCCTAGCCCTTACTATGTTTCTATCTTCGTATTGTTTTGCAGGCGAAATGACACATCGGGCCGATCAGCCTCATCAGCAAAATCGTGCGGCCACAAATCCAAAGGAAACACTTGATAACACGTGCTCTCCCGGCACGGCTAAAACAGATCTGGATCTGAACAATGTGCGAACCAAACTGCTCACCGGTGGTGATATGTGGTGGGATCTGATTTCGGCTAAATATGAAATCCCGAAAGGCGGCGGTGTCAGCTCTGTGTATGCAGGATCGTTATGGATAGGAGGATTGGATGCAGGCGGTCAGCTTAAAGTGGCGGCACAAACATATCGTCAGGATGGAAACGATTTCTGGCCGGGTCCGCTCGATACCGTGAATGTATCTACCAGCGGTGATCAGTGTCAGAAATACGATCAGCACTACAAAATATATTTAAGCGATGTGGAACGTTTTGCAGGATGGTATGCCAATCCATCCGATCCGCAATATGCAGGTTATACCATTCCGGCCTCTATCACAGATTGGCCGGCTCTGGGCGACCCATCCAAAAACCAGGCTCACTACCTCGCTCCTTTTTATGATAACGACCATGACGGACGTTATAATCCCGCCAATGGGGATTATCCAGGGTTTGATTTATTGGGAAATCAAAACTGCGGATGGAAACTCTTCGGCGATGAATCCATTTGGTGGGTATTTAACGACAAGGGGAATATTCATACTGTCACCAACGCCGCTCCAATAGGACTGGAAGTGCAGGCTCAGGCATTTGCCTTTTCCACCAACGACGATATCAATAACATGACTTTTTACAAATACAAAATCATTAACCGTTCTACCTATACCATGGAGCATACCTGGTTTGGACAATGGATTGATATGGATCTGGGGTATGGACTGGATGATTATGTAGGATGTGATGTAAGTCGCGGTTTAGGTTATACCTACAACGGCACACCTTGCGATGGTTCGGGCGGGCCAGGTACATACGGCTGTCAGCCTCCTGCCTGCGGTTGCGACTTTTTTCAGGGACCTGTTGCCGACCCGCATGATGGAGTTGATAATAACCGCAACGGAGTAGTGGATGAACCCGGAGAACAGATTATCATGTCTCAGTTTGTGTATTACAACAACATGCCATCGGTAAACGGCGATCCCCGCACGGGCACAGACTATTATAATTACATGAAAGGTTATTGGAGAGACGGAAGCCACATGACCTACGGAGGCATAGGATACAACAGCGGTGTGCCTTGCGATTTTATGTTTCCCGGCAATTCGGATCCCAGCGGATGGGGAACCAATCATGTACCTCAACCGGCATGGACAGAAGCAAGCGCAGGAAATACTCCCGGCGACAGACGCTTTATGCAATCGGCCGGTTCTTTTACATTACAGCCAGGAGCGGTGAATTATGTCACCACCGGAATTGTTTGGGCCCGGGCCACCAGCGGAGGGCCAACCGCATCGGTTGATTTGCTTCGCCTCGTGGATGATAAAGCCCAGGCTTTGTTTGACAATTGTTTTAAAGTGCTGAATGGTCCCGCTGCGCCTGATGTTACTTTGCAGGAACTGGATCGCCAGCTTATTCTTCGTCTGAGCAATCAGCCTACTCCTATCTCCAATAATTATCTGGAGTCGTATTACGAAATCGATCCTTTGATACAGGTCGAATCAAATTATTTATTCGGCAATACCATTTCCCTGAATGATACATTCCGGTTTGAAGGATACCAGATTTATCAGTTGCACGATGCTACTGTTTCGGCATCCGATCTGGATAATGTAGATAAGGCCCGTTTGATTGCAGAATGCGATGTTAAAAACGGCGTATCACGTATCGTCAATTTTGTTCCCAACACCGCTCTGGGCGGAACAGTGCCCCAGGAAATGGTGGTAGGTGCCGATGCCGGTATCAATCACTCCTTCAGCATCACCACCGATTTGTTTTCTCAAACAGCGAGTAATAAACTCGTGAATCAGAAAACCTATTATTACATGGCTGTCTCTTATGCCTATAATGATTATATACCCTATGCACAGGATGTGGCGTTCAATTCCAGTCAGCCCAAAATTGCATCGGATGTGGGACAAAAGCAACCCTATAAAAGAGGCAGACAGAATATAAAAATCTACTCGGGCATTCCTCACATTCCGGCACCTCAGGGTGGAGGAACCATTATAAATGGAGGATACGGAGCAGGCCCGGATATTACCCGCGTGGATGGAAACGGAAACGGTGGCAACAGCCTCGACCTAACCGATGCAACGATAGCGGCCATCCTTTCTTCCACAGCTCCTGCGAGTCGTGTTGAACAGATTGAATACAAAGGAGGCTTCGGACCTGTTAATGTGAAAGTGGTGGATCCGCTGAATGTGCCGAGCGCCAACTTTACATTAAAAATAAAAGGTACCGTAGCCGGAGGAGTAATGAATCCAAACAGTACCTGGGTGCTGAGAAATACGACCACAGGCGATAGTGTGGTATCGGACAAAACACTGGCCATATATAATGAACAAACGTTGACTTCGGTTAAATCCATCATGCCCAACTGGGGCATCTCAGTTACTATTACCCAACCTATCCAAACCACCAACGATGGTACGGGCATAGGATATAATTATACGAGCGGCGACTATCGTTATGATTTCCTGTCGGGCAACATGATTTATGCAGACAATACCAAAAGCTGGCTGAGCGGAATTCCGGATGCAGATGGATACACCGATTTCAACTGGATACGCGGAGGCACTCAGACTGCGACCTCCACCACTACCTGCGATGCGGCATATAACAGCATCAAAGGAAGCAACGGGTATCTGGATGTAGCGGAACAATATTCCAAAGTATTGGGCGGCACCTGGGCGCCTTATCGTTTATGTGCTTCTACCCAAACAGTGAGCGGTACGTTGTGTAATCACAACGGTCCATCGTGGGATCAGTTTAATGGAAACGTATCGCTTACCAAAATGGCTCAGCTGCCCAGCATTGATATTGTGCTAACGAATGATCAGACAAAATGGTCGCGCTGTCCTGTACTTGAATTAGCCGATGAACCTGCTCTGGCTGAGAACGGCGCCGTCAAATTAGATTTACGAAAAGGCACATCGGTAGACAAAGGACATCATGCTGATCCAACCTATGATTATCCTACCGGTATGGGATGGTTTCCGGGTTATGCCATTAATGTGGAAACAGGAGAACGACTCAATATTGCATTCGGTGAAGACTCCTGGCTCACGGCCTATCATGGACGGGATATGGTTTGGAATCCTACTTCGGATATGGTGGATCAGCTTGGAAATAATGTTTGGGGAGGCAAACATTATATCTATGTATTTAATCACAACGGAAAATACCTGACTAATGCTGGTCCTGCCGGCAATACCAATATGCCAGCCTATGATGCGGGAGCCTATATCCATACCAAACTCTCCACCGGTCTTGTCACCGACAAACGCAATGTATTTAAAGATTGTGCCTGGGTAGGAATTCCAATGCTGGCTGCGGGACAAACTTTGCTGTCGAATACGGTGACCATCAAGCTGCGTGTAAGCAGACCGTATATGACGTGCCTTAACGGAGCTGCCGATTCGGCCACGGTGATTGTGAATAAAACACAACCCGTTTATAAATTCAGTACCGACGGACTCAAAACGGTGACCAATAGTTTGACAACGGCAAAAGATGCCTTGAGCATTATTAATATTGTGCCGAATCCGTATTATGCTTATTCCAGTTATGAAACAAGTCAGCTGGATAACCGGGTAAAGATTACTAACCTGCCGGGCAAATGCACGATCAGCATTTTTACCATCAGCGGAATCCTGGTTCGTCAGTATAAAAAGGATAATGATATTACCTACCAGGATTGGGATATTAAAAACTCGGCAGGTATTCCGATCGCAAGCGGACTCTATCTTATCCATATCAATGTGCCCGGTGTAGGGGAACGGATTCTGAAATGGTTTGGCGTGGCCCGACCCATCGATCTCGACTCTTTCTAAATCCACCCTTTATTCTTGTCCTGACAGTATAGTGTCCATACAAAACACTATCTGTCAGGGCATTATATTTATTTGCCTTTTACTACCTGTTCTGTTTCATTTACCTCCCTCCTATTCAACTTCCAATCACTCCCGTATTTTATATTGAAACGCCCTTCTCTTTGCATTAATTTCATGATTAGTTAGCAAACGGATAAAACAGCGTTTTGTACATGACTTCTAACTCTTTACCCGCTAAACTTCTGAAATCACCAACCCGGATATTATTCCGGAGCCTGTTAGTTTTATTTCTGTGTTGCTCTTTTTACAAACCGGTCAAAGCTCAAACTATTTTTGTTTCTACTTACGGTTACACCTATTCCTGGAGTTCGGTATTTAATTTTTATATACAGGAATGGGGAGGACAGATTTACAAAGTGGATCTGGGCTCCTGTGCTTCAACGGTAGTCCTTCCCATCAGCCTTGGAAATCCTACACCTCAGTTTTATGATATAGCATGCGATCCCTTTAACCCGAATATCTTATATGGAGTAGACTGGAAAGACAGTATTTACCGGATCGATATTTCTGTCCCCTCGTATACGGTCATCAACGGTAATTTCAATTCCACGCACGGAGGCGCGGCGGCTCACCAGCTGAATGCGTTGGTGAGCGATGCCAGCGGCAATCTTTATGCGGCAGATGGTACTACTCCCGGATTGTATTATTATAATGTAGGAGCAAATACATGGACCACCATAGGAAGCCCGGGAGGATTCGTTTCCGGCGGAGATTTGACGTGGTATAACGGAACCTTATATCTTACCACCAACTCGAATCAGCTTGTGTCGGTAGATCCTGGTACTGCAGCCACTACGGTGGTTTCGACACTGAGTAAAACCAATATGTTCGGGGTGGTTTCCATCACCAATGGGGCTAACTGTGTTTCCAATACACAGATGATAGGAGCTGCCGACAGCAGTTTTTATAGTGTGAATCCACTTACCGGTGCCTGCAACCTCATCTGCTTAAACAATATCAACGGAGGCAATCAGGTTATTTTCGGATCGGCTACATTGACAGAAGCATTTAACCCCGTACCGGTAAATGTGACGGCTTCTGCCGTAACCCCTACTTTTTGCGCCGGAGGAAATACTACACTCAATGCCGGAGGTGGAGCTGTTTCATATATGTGGAGCCCGGGCGGACCGGGTTCATCCATTTCTGTTACTCCTGGATCTACTACTACCTATACCGTTACAGGAACCAATGCAGGAGGATGTACCGGAACCAATACTGTGACGGTTACGGTGAATCCCAAACCCGGCGTGGGCGCTTCGGCAACAAGTCCAAGTATCTGTAATGGAAGTCCTACTACATTGAATGCAACAGGTGCCGTGTCCTATTCATGGACTCCCGGCGCTATGAGCGGAGGATCTGTTTCTGTTTCCCCTGCTTCTTCCGTTACCTATACGGTAACAGGCACTGATGGAAACGGATGTACCAATACCGCAACCGTGCCGGTAACAGTAGGAAATGCTCCTACCGTAACACCGGTTTCTGCTAACCCGGCCTGTTCGGTTGCTAATGGAAGTGCTACAGTTAATGTCACAGCGGGTATTGCCAACTATACGTATTCGTGGAGTACGGGGGCTAATACTACCACAGCTTCTACTACCAATACGCTGAGCGGTCTCGGAGCCGGATCCTATACCGTTACAGTTACAGATGCATCGGGTTGTAGCAAAGCGCAAAGCTATACGCTCACCACCACTCCTGCCGTAAGTACCACTGCTAGTTCTGGCAATGCCACCTGCGGATTAAACAACGGAACTTTGAATGCCACACCATCGGGAGGAAACGGAGTATTTACTTATTCATGGACCAGTGGTGCCAGCACACAAAGTGTAGGATCTGTTGCACCGGGCACGTATATAGTTACTGTTACCGATGGCAACGGTTGTAAAGCCACAGCCACTACTACTATCAACGGACAGGCGGGACCAACGGCTTCCATCGTTTCTGCCACGCAGGTAAATTGCAATGGAAGCAATACCGGTTCAGCTACAGCCGGTGCTATAGGAGGAACAGGTGCTTATACGTATTCCTGGTCCCCTTCCGGAGGCGCTGCCGCAACAGCCGGCAGCCTTATAGCCGGAACATATACCTGTACAATATCCGATGCTAATAATTGTACCACCACCACTACTACGGTTATCAGTCAACCTACTGCATTATCGGTGAGCACGAGTCAAACACCTTCCAATTGCGGAGCAGCCAATGGTTCGGCTACGGCGAATGTATCCGGTGGAAGCGTTGCATATACCTATTCCTGGAATACCACTCCATCACAAACTACGGCCACAGCAACTGCTATTGCAGCGGGAACTTATTCTGTTACGGTGACCGATGCCAAGGGTTGTCAGAAAACATCCAGTATCATTGTCAACTCCAATTCAGGTGGAACAGCCGGCATTGCTTCCAGCACCAATCTGAATTGTAACGGGGCTGCTACAGGTGCTGCTACCGCAACTATTACCGGAGGTACGGGACCGTTTACTTATTCATGGGCACCCTCAGGTGGAACAGCAATTTCCGCTTCTAATCTTGCCGCAGGAACTTACACTTGCACGATCACCGATGCCAATAATTGTGCTTCGGCTTCTACTGTTGTCATTACCCAACCTGCCGCACTTACGGTAGGAACCAGCCAGACCGCCGCTAATTGCGGAGGAACCAACGGATCGGCCACAGCACTTCCATCGGGTGGAACAGGAGCCTATACCTATTCCTGGAACACTACTCCTTCTCAATCTACCGTTACAGCAGGTGCTGTTGGTGCAGGTACATATTCTGTTACCGTTACCGATGCAAAAGGTTGTCTGCAAAGCGCAGGCATTACCGTTGGATCCAATCCTGCCGGTACAGCCGGTATTGCATCCAGTGCCAATGCAAACTGTAATGGTTCTGCAACAGGAACAGCCACAGCCAACATGACCGGAGGCACTGGGCCTTTCACGTATTCCTGGTCCCCATCCGGAGGAACTGCTGTAACAGCCAACAACCTTGCTGCCGGAACATATACTTGTACCATCACTGATACCCATGCCTGTGTTGCAACGACAACGGTAGTCATAACACAACCAACTCTTTTAACAATAGGAACCAGTCAGACACCTTCCAATTGCGGAGCATCCAATGGTTCGGTTACCGTCACTGTTTCGGGTGGTACGGGTGCTTATACGTATTCCTGGACCACCACTCCTTCTCAAACAACATCCACCGCTACATCCATTCCTGCAGGATCTTATTCTGTTACGGTAACGGATGCCAAGGGGTGTTTACAAACTGCCGCTATCACCGTTAATTCCAATTCAGGCGGAACAGCCGGTATTGCTTCCAGCTCCAATCTGAATTGCAACGGATCGGCCAATGGAACAGCTACTGCAAGCATGACAGGCGGTACAGGACCCTTTACATATTCCTGGTCACCCGCAGGAGGAACAGCCATCACAGCTAATAACCTTCCTGCAGGAACATATACGTGCACGATTACGGATGCGAATAACTGCGCTTCGGCTTCTACTGTTGTTATTTCTCAGCCTGCCCTTTTATCGGTTACTACCGCACAGGTGCCGGCTAATTGCGGAGGCTCCAACGGAACAGCTTCGGCTGCTGTTACAGGAGGCACAGGTGTTTATACTTATTCATGGAATACCACCCCATCGCAAACAACTGCATCTGCATCAGGCATTGCTGCCGGAAATTATTCGGTAACCGTTACCGATGCCAACGGATGTCAGCAAACTACTGGTATTACCGTTAACTCCAATGCAGGTGGCACGGCATCCATCGCTTCCAGCACCAATGCCAATTGCAATGGATCGGCTACAGGCACCGCTACAGCAGCTATTACAGGTGGCACAGGACCGTTTACTTATTCATGGTCGCCCACTGGTGGCACTGCCGCTGCCGCTGCCGCTCTTGTTTCGGGTACGTATACGTGTACCATCACCGATGCCAACAACTGTGTGTCCAGTTCATCTGTCATTATTTCACAACCCACTCTGCTTACTGTTTCTGCAAGCTCTACATCTGCTAATTGCGGAACGGCAAACGGATCGGCTACAGCAAATGTTTCCGGCGGTAACGGAGCCTATACCTATTCCTGGAATACCGCTCCTTCTCAAACAACATCCACCGCTACATCCATTCCTGCCGGAACCTATTCCATTACCGTAACAGATGCCAACGGATGTCAGCAAAGCACAGGTGTTATTGTAAATTCAAATTCGGGAGGAACAGCCGGTATCGCTTCCAGCACGAATGCCAATTGTAACGGATCAGCTACCGGTACTGCTACGGCAGCTATTACAGGAGGCACCGCACCATTTACTTATTCGTGGTCTCCAACTGGTGGCACTGCCGCTGCCGCTGCCGCTCTTGTATCCGGTACATATACCTGCACCATTACCGATGCCAACGGTTGTGTATCCAGTTCAACAGTAAACATCAGCCAACCAACAGCTTTAGCAGATACTATTATTACGGTAGCTGCAAGCTGTGGTATCAATAACGGAACAGCCACTATGCAACCAACAGGGGGAACAGGAAGCTATACGTATTCCTGGTCGTCTTCGGGCGGCTCTACCGCTACTGCTGCAGGACTTGCTCCCGGAACCTATACCTGTACAATCAATGATGCAAACGGATGCTCGGCTCAGAATACTGCTGTTATAACTACCAGCGGAGCATTGCCGGTAGCAACAATCACTTCTTCCGGACCCACTACGTTTTGTGCAGGAACAAATACTACGTTAACAGCTACCGGAGGCGGAACATACAGCTGGAGCAACGGAGCTTCTACGGCAGCCATCACCGTAACCACTGCAGGAAATTATACCGTAACCGTTTCCAACGGATGCGGAAGCAATAATGCCGTTACTTCCATTACGGTAAATCCTTTGCCGGTAGCAGCCCTTACCGGTGGCGGATCTATTTGCCACGGTGATTCCGTATTGCTTACTGCCTCCGGTGGTAACACCTATTCCTGGAGCACAGGGCAAACAGCTCCTTCCATTTATGTGTCCGCACAAGGAACTTATAGTGTAACCGCCACCAATGGTTGCGGTTCATCCACCGCACAAACAACCGTTAACGTAGGTAGTGTTACAGCAGGCTTTACGGCCGACAGCACTTCAGGCTATGCCTCCTTTACCGTACACTTTACCAATACCAGCTCTGCTTCCTCCACATCCTGGGCCTGGAACTTCGGGGACGGCACTACCGGCACAGGTGCGAATGCTGGTGCCACCCATGTATTTGGCGCTGCAGGAACTTATACCGTTACCCTCACAGTTACCAATGCCAACGGATGTACCGACACATACAGCGAGACCATCGTGGTGAATGATATGATTTCCTGGATCCATGTGCCCAACGTTTTCACTCCCAATGGTGATGAGGTCAATGATCTCTTTCTCTTTACATCTCAGGGTATTTCCATCTTTGATGTGGTGATTTATGATCGCTGGGGTGTACAACTGTCGGAACTTAAATCGCCCGATGAAGGATGGGACGGCCGCACGATAGCCGGAGAGCCTGCTTCAAACGGAACCTACTACTATATCCTCCGCGCCGAAGGGGTGGACAAAAAGGTATATAACCAGCAGGGATTCTTCATGCTTTGCGGACATTGATCCGCTTCCCTGTCTTTTTCCTACCTTCGCATCGTAAATTCCCTTGCTATGCGCGCACTATTATTAACCGGTCTTTTGTTTACCCTCCTGTCTTTTTCTGCTCCTGCTCAAACAATTGAAACGGATGCGGTATTAAAAACACTTCGTTCCCAATTGCCCGATGGATGGGTGATGGAGATGAAAGACAAACACCTGGTGTTTTACAGAAAAGACTCGGTATGGGTAAAACATACGGTCAATAAAATGAATCAGCCTGCAGGGATGAAAAAGCTAAGCGAGGAAGAACGAATTGCAAGCTTTAAAAAAGAAGGACATCGCACCCGGGTTAGTGTTACCTACCGCACCGATACCAAATGGAGTGCTCAGGCCATCAAAAAATCAGAAGAGCAAAACAAGAAAACATTTGCTCAGATAGCCCGCCTTCCGGAGAAATTTAAAATAGAAAATCTGTATGACTCCATCCTCAGTGAAAAAGGAGGAGAATATTATGTCCCCAAAACAGATGCCGATAAAGAACAGATAAAAAAATACCAGGAAGAAAAAAACAGGCTGCTCAAAACCATTGTACAAGTGCCATTCTTGCAAACAGAAAAGCTCTGCCTTTTTCTGGATACCTGCACAGGAGGAGAAGATGCCACCACGGATGTTTATCCCGAACAGGCATCCAGCGAATTGTATAAAATACGCAATACGGTTATGGAAGTTTGTACCGTTCAGCCCTGAGCAAATTGTGAATTCTTAACTTCGCAGCGTGAACCGACTCCGTATCCTGCTCCGTTATATTCGCTACTACCGGAGCGCTTCTACCAAGCACGATCTTCATTCTCCTTTTGTTTTCCGTCTGATGACCGAAGTGATTGAGAAAGATCACAAAGAAATTTCTTTCCAACCCATCGAACAGTTGAGAAATGAACTGCTGCATTGCAATGATATTATAGAGGTAAATGACCTGGGAGCGGGAAGCACTGCCACCGATAAAAAACAAAGAAGTATACGCGATATTGCTAAAACAGCTTCCAAACAGGCCCGCTATGCACGTTTGCTTTACCGTCTTAGTAAACATTTTAAACCAACTGAAATTCTTGAGCTGGGCACCTCCTTCGGCATCAGCACCCTTTATCTACATGCGGCGCAACCCGAAGCGCATATCACAACCATAGAAGGATGTGCAGCTGTTGCAGCAAAGGCACAACAGCATTTCAAAAAATTGGGAGCATCCAGTATTTCTCTTGTGCAGGCAGGTTTTGATCAGACTCTTCCGGAAGTACTTAGGAATATTTCCAAAGCCGATCTTGTTTTTTTCGACGGCAATCATCGCCTGGCTCCTACCCTGGGTTATTTTCGTCAATGTCTGGAGAAGGCCCACGAAGGTTCCATTTTTATTTTTGATGATATCCATTGGTCGGATGAAATGGAAACAGCCTGGAAAGAAATTCAGCAGCACCCGTCGGTGACAGTAACGGCCGATTTATTTTTTATGGGGCTCGTCTTTTTCAGAAAAGGACAGGAAAAACAGCATTTTATACTCCGCTATTAGTTCGGAACGATTTCTTTATCTTTATTCCAATATTAAACGATATGTCTTCGATTATTCAACTGAGTCAGATTGCCAGAAATTATGTAATCGGCACGGAAACAATTCACGCTTTACGATCCATCTCTCTGGAGATAGGAAAGAATGAATATGTAGCCCTGATGGGTCCATCAGGTTCGGGAAAATCCACCTTGATGAATGTACTCGGATGTCTGGATACTCCCAGCCAGGGTGAATATATTCTGAACGGACATTCTGTCGCAAACATGAGTGATAATGAGCTGGCCCAGATCCGGAACAAAGAGATAGGATTCGTTTTTCAGACTTTTAATCTCCTGCCCCGATCCACCGCACTGGATAATGTTATCCTGCCATTGGTATATGCAGGGGTAAAAAAAGCCGAACGCGAAGCACGTGGAAAGGAGGTTATGGATCAGGTAGGACTGCGTAACCGGATGGATCATAAACCCAATGAACTATCGGGAGGACAACGTCAGCGGGTGGCTATTGCCAGAGCCCTGGTAAATCATCCGGCCATAATCCTTGCCGATGAACCGACGGGTAACCTGGACTCCAAAACATCGGTAGAAATTATGGGGCTTTTTGAAGAGATACACCGCAAGGGAAATACCATTATCCTCGTAACCCACGAAGAAGATATTGCCAAATATGCTCACCGGATTGTAAGGCTTAAAGACGGGCTCATCGAAAGCGATACCCTCAACACCTTAATCATGCACGCATGAAAATTTATACCAAGACAGGCGATAAAGGCCAGACTTCTCTGATAGGTGGAACACGCGTCCCAAAACATCATATCCGTATAGAAGCCTATGGCACGGTAGATGAGCTGAATTCCTGGATAGGTCTTATCCGCGATCAACCTGTAGATGCAAAAGCAAAAGAGTTGCTGATAGAGATTCAGGACCGCCTGTTTACCATTGGTTCATCCCTGGCTTCCGACCCCGATAAATCAAAAATGAAAATCCCTGATTTAAAAGAAGAAGATGTAGTGCTGCTGGAAAAGGAGATGGACAGCCTTAATGAATCGTTGCCTGAAATGCGCTCCTTTGTACTGCCAGGAGGGCATACCACTGTATCGTATTGCCATATTGCCCGTTGTGTTTGCAGGCGTGCTGAACGGGCTGTCCTTCGTCTTTCAGAAAATGAATTTGTGGCCGAATTGGTGGTTAAATATCTGAATCGGCTTTCGGATTATCTCTTTGTACTCTCCCGTGCAGTCAGTAAGGAGCTCAATGCAATCGAAACTCCCTGGAAACCACGCATGTAAATCAATTTTGCTGATTTTTCTTTTTTTTCACAGGAAATTTTCAGGCTATCAATAAATTTCTACTTTTGCACGAATTCCGGACGATAAGTTACTACCGGTTTTTTTGATTCATTTGTAACAAGCGTCCTCTTTTTTCGTTCTAACAGTAAATTGTCTTAATAATATGTACTGGACACTCGAATTGGCCTCTTATCTTGAAGATGCTCCCTGGCCCGCCACCAAAGACGAATTGATTGACTATGCCATTCGTTCAGGAGCCCCTATGGAAGTAATCGAGAACCTTCAGGAAATTGAAGACGAAGGAGAAGCGTATGAATCCATCGAAGAAATATGGCCTGATTACCCTACCAAAGAAGATTTTTTCTTCAATGAAGATGAATACTGATTCATTTTCACTGATCCTATAATCTTACAAGGAGCCACAAAATGGCTCCTTTTTTTGTCTCCTGACTGCACAAACCTGTCAATGCGTCAGCCCCGATCCGGTTTGTACGGTATTTGGTAACAGAGGACTAAAGATCCGTCAGGGAACGTACGGAAGAGGCTTAAAAGTTTCATTTACAGGTGTCAAGCTATTTCATATTCTCCTGTAAATAAAGTACTTTTGTTCTCCTTTTTTTGAATTATAATAGATAAAACCGATCCTTCTATCATGTTAGATTTTCTTACCAAGAGCATTACCAATCTTTTCGGCAATAAATCAGACCGCGACATCAAGGTACTGAACCCCATTGTGGAGGATGTAAACAAGGAATTTGCAGCCCTGAATACATTGACCCATGATCAGTTAAGGGCAAAAACGGCTGAATTCAAAAAACGGATTGCGGAATATATCCAGCAGGAAGAAAAAGAAATTGCCGATCTGAAAGCATTAGCCGAAACACCGGATATTGATATAGAACAAAAAGAACGGGAATACGAGAAGATCGATGTTCTGGAAAAAAAGATCACAGAAAAAACACAGGAAGTACTCAATGAGATCCTGCCCCAGGCTTTTGCCGTTGTAAAAGAAACAGCCCGCCGTTTTAAAGAAAACGAAACCCTCGAAGTAACTGCTTCCGATAACGACCGCCATCTGGCTACTGAAAGAGCACATATTACCATTCAGGGTGATAAAGCATTCTGGAAAAATTCATGGGATGCTGCCGGAACCGAAATTAAATGGGACATGGTACATTACGATGTACAGCTCATAGGCGGTATGGTACTGCATCAGGGTAAAATTGCAGAAATGGCTACGGGTGAAGGAAAAACCCTGGTGGCTACCCTGCCACTTTACCTCAATGCTCTTCCCGGCAAAGGTGTTCACGTAGTAACAGTCAATAACTACCTCGCCAAACGGGATGCCGAATGGAACGGTGCGTTATTTGAATTCCATGGCCTAACTGTAGATTGTATTGATAAACACGAGCCTAACTCCGATGAGCGGAAACAGGCTTATATGGCCGATATCACGTACGGAACCAACAATGAATTTGGTTTCGACTACCTGAGAGACAATATGGCCCGCACTCCGGAAGATCTGGTTCAGCGTCGTCATAACTACGCCATCGTGGATGAAGTCGATTCCGTGCTGATTGATGATGCCCGTACCCCGCTTATCATTTCCGGTCCTACTCCTAAAGGCGGCAATCACCTCTTTAATGAACTGAAACCGAAAGTTGAAAAACTGGTATCGGCTCAGCGTAATTATGTAAACACCATTCTGGCCGACGCCAAAAAATTATTTGCCGATAAAAAAGAAAAGGAAGCTGGTCTTTCTATTCTTCGTTCTCACCGTGGTTTGCCAAAGAACAAAGCGCTTATTAAATTTCTGAGCGAAACAGGTGTTAAAGCCCTGCTTCAGAAAACAGAAAGCTATTACATGCAGGATCAAAGCAAGGAAATGCATAAAGTAGATGCAGAGCTTTTCTTTGTGATTGATGAAAAGAACAATACTATAGAACTGACCGAAAAAGGTATTGAGCTTGTAAGCTCCAATGCAGATGACCATAAGTTTTTTGTCCTCCCCGATATTGGTTCGGAGATTGCAGAGCTGGAACGCAGCACTGCGAGCGATGAAGACAAAGTGAGCCGCAAAGAAGAAGTGCTCCGCGACTATGCCGTAAAAGCAGAACGCATCCACTCCATGAATCAATTGCTGAAATCATATACCCTCTTCGAAAAGGATGTGGAGTATGTGGTGATGGATGGTAAAATTAAAATTGTGGATGAACAAACAGGACGTATCCTGGAAGGCCGGAGATATTCGGATGGATTGCACCAGGCTATTGAAGCCAAGGAAAATGTAAAGATTGAGGATGCTACACAAACATATGCAACCATTACGCTTCAGAACTACTTCCGTATGTACAACAAGCTGGCCGGCATGACCGGTACAGCGGAGACCGAAGCCGGTGAGTTTTGGTCCATTTACAAACTTGATGTAGTGGTGATCCCTACCAACAGGGCCATTTCCCGTAAGGATATGGAAGATCTGGTTTACAAAACAACACGTGAAAAATACAATGCCGTTATCGGTGAAATTGACAAACTGGTAAAAGAAGGACGTCCTGTACTGGTAGGTACTACATCGGTTGAAATTTCCGAGTTACTGAGCCGTATGCTTAAACTGCGCGGCATCAAACACAATGTACTGAACGCTAAATTGCACCAGAAAGAAGCCGACATCGTTGCAGAAGCCGGTAAATCCGGAACGGTGACGATTGCGACGAATATGGCCGGTCGTGGTACCGACATTAAGCTGGGTGCAGGAGTGAAAGAAGCCGGTGGTCTTGCCATCATTGGTACAGAGCGTCACGAATCGAGACGTGTGGATCGTCAGCTTCGCGGTCGTTCCGGACGTCAGGGTGACCCGGGTACATCTCAGTTCTTTGTTTCTCTCGAGGATAATCTGATGCGTTTGTTTGGTTCCGATCGTATTGCCAAGATGATGGACCGTTTCGGAATCGAAGAAGGAGAAGTGATTCAGCACAGCATGATTACCAAATCCATTGAGCGTGCACAACGCAAGGTGGAAGAAAACAACTTTGGAATACGTAAACGTCTCATCGAATACGATGACGTGATGAATGCTCAAAGGGAAGTGATTTACAAAAAACGTCGTCACGCCCTGTTCGGCGAACGTCTCGCCATCGATATCGCCAACACGATTTTTGATGTAAGCGAAAATATCGTTTCCGAATACCATGGTCAAAGTGATTTTGAAGGGTTTAAACTGGAAATGATCCGATCCTTCAGTATGGAACCTACTCTGGAAGAACAAGATTTTCTTAAACTCCCCCCTGCTGATCTCACCGAAAAGGTATATCATCAGGCTTTGGAACATTATCACCGCAAATCGGCGCAAATTGCCGAACGCTCTTTCCCTGTTATCAAAGATGTGTATGAACATCAGCGCGACAATTTTGAAAACATTGTCACCCCGTTCAGTGATGGAATACGTAACCTGCAGGTGCTTGTAAATCTTAAACAGGCCTACGATACAAAAGGTAAAGATCTTGTATTGGGGATGGAAAAAGGAGTGATCCTGGCTCTTATCGACGACGCCTGGAAAGAACACCTGCGTGAGATGGATGATCTGAAACAGAGCGTTCAGAATGCGGTATACGAGCAAAAAGATCCCCTGCTGATTTATAAGTTCGAATCTTTTGAACTGTTCAAACAGATGATGGCCCGAACCAACAAGGATATCGTTTCCTTCCTGGCCAAAGCGAACCTGCCCAATGATCAGGAGAATGCCGTGCAACAGGTAAACGAACCCCAGCATCAACCCAAAGAGAAGCTTCAAACCAGCCGTACCGAATCAACCGGTGCAGCTCAGCAGCCACAACAGGAAAAACAAAAGGTGGAACAGGTAGTTCGTCAGGATCCTAAGATTGGACGTAACGATCCTTGTCCTTGCGGCAGCGGCAAAAAATTTAAAAACTGCCACGGAAAGTAACTGATGAAAAGCGATTCGGTAGCGAATCAGTAATAAAAAAAGCCCTTTTTAAAGGGCTTTTTTTGTGATTTAATATCTCTATCAGGCAACGGTTTTAGGAGCTGCCTTTTCTGCGCCTTCCAGTGTAATTGCTTTGGAACCTTGATTGGTCAATTCCACTTCACAGGCAATGGTCACTTCTTCACTCACCATAAACCCACCTGTTTCTATGGCTGCATTCCAGGTAAGGCCCCAATCACTTCTTTTAATAATTCCACTTACGGTAAAACCTACTTTCTCATTTCCCCACGGATCTTTCGCCATGCCCCCAAACTGAGCACTCAGCTTGACATGTTTAGTAACGCCCTTTATAGTCAGATCGCCCCACAATTCATGATTCCCGTTCGCATCAGCCTTTCCAATCGTATTGGATGAAAAATTAAGTTGTTTATGGTTTTTAACATCAAAAAATTATTCTCCTTTCAGATGTTCATCCCTTTTAGCGTCTCCGGTAGATATAGAACTTGCATCTATACTCAGATCAATCACTGCAGTAGTGAAGTCCTTTTCCGTTGTAACGATATTCGCTTCGAAGGATTTAAAAGACCCTTTTATATGGGCTATCATTAAATGCCTGACCATAAAAGCAATCTCACTGTGGCTTTGGTCGATAGACCAGGTTGTTTCGTTTGTCATAATAGGCGTTGTTATAGTTGTTATTTAATATTATAAAAGTTAAAAGACGAGCTGAAGATTCTTGATACAAAGATGTTTTTAAAAAAACCATTGCTCTTACACAACCCATCAGAAAAGTTACATCTATCACAGATTGAGCGTGCTATTTTATTTAAAACATGAAAATCTGGGAACTATGTAAACTATTAAAAAATAAATGCAAGCGGGCAACCAAGTCTATTCAGCATATTTGTTAGCACATTAACATCAACAAATCCAATCTTATGATCCCTGAAACCCCATTGACACTATCAGCACAGAAAGATGCCTCTTTTCTTAACGACACCAGAATTGCCAACCACCGGCTGGCAGCTCAGTATTTAGAATCAGCTGCTAAGTTCCATACAATGGCAGCCGATTTTTATCAAGCCGGAGATCATGTAAATGGAGCAGAAAGCTCGTTAAAGGCACAAGGATTTATGCACATGGCATTTGAAGAGCAGGCTGCTAACGCTAAATATTACGCATTGCACTGCTAAGCTTCCTTAACCAAATAAAAGCAAGTATGAAATCCGAACAGGAATTCCTATATGCAATCTCTGCCATAACACTGGAGATTAAGACCCAGTTTCCGGATATGTCGCAATATCTTGGGTCACCTCCTCTTCCCGACCACACGAACCCCGCTATAACCATTAGCACCTTACGGGATTATTACGCCTCGCTTGCACAGTTCATGTTATACTACAAACGATACCATCTCCAAAAAACACAGTCTACTAAAAACTGACCTCGCATTCCATCTGCACTTACACCAAAATCATAAAATTGAATACTTTTACATGACCCCGTAACGGTGCATTGGAATGAGCTATTATTTTCCTTCTTTGCTTCCTTCATTGGAATCTACAAAGCAAGTATCTGACGATTTACCCTTCTCCTTTGCCAGTGGAGAACAGGCTATCCGGGTCTTGCTGCGCAGTTATCAATTGCCACCGGGTGCCTGCGTAGCACTCCCTTTATATGTTTGCGATTCGTTAAAACAGGCCGTTCTCCAAGAAGGCTTAACCCCCTATTACCTGGATCTGAAACCAGGTTCTTCATTCTGGTCGGAATATAATCCTGCAACTCTGGAAGCCGCATATGTTAAAGCCGTTATCCTGGTGCATTTATATGGATTCCTGCATCCCGATACGGATGCCATCATGCAATTCTGTCAAACCAACCGGGTTCCTCTTTTACATGATGCTGCTCAGAGCTATGGGATAAACGTGTCTGCACTCACCTATGGAAATGGCACTGTATACTCTTTCGGACCGGGGAAATCCTCCACAGCTGCCTGTGGTGCTATTGCTGAAGGGTTATCATCTTCCTATTACAACAAAGAAGTGAATGCTACATCCGAATCTTTTTCAGTAAAAGAACGTCCTAAACTATTTCTGAAATCACGACTCTATGGATATCGTTTTAGTGTGAAAGATAAACTATTACAACGCTTCCTTCCTGCAGAACATAATCCGGAGCGGATTACTTCCATGACTACCTTTCAACGCCGGGCAGCAAATGCAGTAATGAAACTGATACCGGAGAAAGCCGCCCAGCGCAAAAACAATTATATGTTGCTGGCCAAAGCTGTTGAAAAAAATGTTTCGCTCAAAATATGCTACGACGACGGAAGAGGTCTTTATTTCAAGCTTATTGTCCATTCCAATTGCCAGTCGGATTTATTAAAAAAATATCTGCACCAAAACCAGGTGTCTTATTTCTGTCTTTTTGATTCCCTTGTGATAGAACGGGAACGATTCGGAAACTATCCGGCATTTTTAAAAGAAGCACCTGCAATTCTGGAAATATCCTGCGAAGCTTCGGTTCCTTTAACAGAAATAAAAAGGGTGGCTGAGCTGATCGAGGCCTTCAGGCCTTAAATGCGAATCCAATTCTCAGGTAGAATATAGGGCGGAATAAAATCCGGATCTTCCGCCCACAATGTAGGTGCAATCACTATTTTTTCAGGAAAGATGCTCAAATAAGCACCCCACCATGAAAACGTACTATTAGAAATGATATGATGTTTACATAATGTGATCAACTCCATATCCTCAGCAACTCCTTTCTTTGATTTTTCTGTCCTCACAAAAGTCGCATTCGGCAAAAACTGAAGATTGGAGATAGACCACTCAATGTCCTCCGAGAAAATAAAGAACTCTGGATTATCAAGTCTCCCTGCTAACATAGAAGCCGCCGTTTTATAATAAGAAATATCCAACGTGCCGGTGACCAAATTATGCCTCTTAACATTCTTTCCATCAGGGCCCACCAGGTAATCCTCTCTTCTTACATGAACAGCCACCGGTAATTTCGACTTTAATATCTGCTCTCTGAAAACTGAATTAATTAACCAGGATTCTTTCCTCTCAAAATCACGTGAAATCTCTTCGCCGATTTCTTTAAAATAAAGTTCACTTTGCCATCTGCCTACAATACATGTATTGTCGGATAACTCCAGGTGAGCCTTTACAAAATCGTGTTTATGCTGAATAACTAGGTTTCGGGGACTTATTCTCTTGGAGATACTGTAGAGCAATCGCTGTAGAACATTCCCGGAAGGGTTTCCATTGAAATGAATAATTTCTGCCGACGTGGCAAAATTGGGGATTAGTTTGAAAATATCAAGGTCATATTTTCTGAAAATGACATTTTTTGAATTCGCTTCATCCTCCAGAAATGTCGTATCGATCTTTAAATCCGTGTTATTCCGTTTCGCCAGCATTTTTCCAAATGCATATTGAAACATTTGGTTCCCCAAGCCACCTTGAAGCCGTGTTACAATCATTTTACGAATTTCATTAAATTATCTTCAGCTCTTTCCAATTTCGGAGAAAGCTTATACTAATACTGTATTGCCTTTTTGCTCTTCTCAATTTCTGACAATATCCATTTATAGGTAACTGTCAACCCTTCCTTCAACGGTCTGCTAGGCTTCCAGCCAAGTTTTTGCTCAATTAAATGGTTATCTGAATTCCTTCCTCTCACACCTAATGGGCCCGGGATATTATTAATATACACTTTTTTATTTCCGATTTCCATCACCAATTTAGCCAGATCATTAATACTGATCATTTCATCGGAACCGATATTGACCGGGCCTGCAAAATCGCTTTTCATTAGCCGCTGAACTGCCTCCAGACATTCATCAATAAACAGAAAGGATCGTGTTTGTAATCCATCACCCCATATTTCAATACTTCCCCCCTCTTTTGTTTCTGCTACTTTTCTACAAACCGCTGCAGGAGCTTTTTCCTTTCCACCTTTCCAGGTTCCTTCGGGTCCAAAAATATTATGAAACCTTGCTATACGCACGTCTAATCCATAATTGCGTTGATAAGCCAGGAACAAACGCTCACTGAACAATTTCTCCCATCCATATTCACTGTCAGGTGCAGCAGGGTAAGCGGTGTTTTCAGAACATTTAGGATTTTGAGGGTCTTCCTGATTATATGCTGGATAGATGCAAGCAGATGAAGAATAGAAAAGTTTTTTCACCCCAACTTTGCAAGACTGATTAGCTATATTCAAATTAATGGTTGCGGAGTTATGCATGACATTTGCATCATTCTCGCCCGTAAAAATATAACCCGCCCCTCCCATATCAGCAGCAAGCTGATATACTTCGTCAAAGCCCTGATCCAATACTTTTTCAACAATTCCAGGGTTTGTGAGGTCCCCAACAATGAATTCATCTGCAAGCGAAGAACCGTATTCGTTTTTTTTCAAATCCACGCCTCTTACCCAATGACCTTCCGATTTCAATCTTTTTACTAAATGGCCACCAATAAAGCCTCCTGCTCCGCAAACAAGTATTTTTTTCATAAATTTTGAGGTTAGAAATTATTACCAAAAATAACATAATTTTAATAATCCTGCCTCGTCATTCGAACAAAACGCACACATAAACTGAGCTATAATGGGGAATTATAACCCTCCTTTTTATACAGGACAGAAGAGAAAACAGGCCCTATAACTCTTAAGAAACAAGGAAACTGCCTCCTTTTTTCAGTCGATTACTGTCATTAGAGAAAAGAGCTTAACTTTGGGCTTGGGCAAGCTATTTATGATATTTGAGGCTTGCTACTCAATTGGATTAAAGGATTGGCAAACCTATTGCCCTTCACACTTCGCTTCACAACTATTGGATTTTTCTAGGAAGTATGGTTTTCAATTCAATTGAGTTTTTGATTTTTTTTCCCATCGTATTTTTCCTCTATTGGGGTGTTTTTAAAAAGAAAAATCAGACTCAAAATTTTCTTTTATTAGTTGCCAGTTATCTCTTTTATGGATGGTGGGACTATCGTTTCCTCGGCTTACTTGTGTTTACTACTATTGTAGATTACTTTCTGGCCATTCAAATCCATAAGACTCATGCAAAAAAAAGGAAAAGACTTTTTCTTGCTATCAGCCTTCTGATGAATTTAGGGATCTTATTGTTTTTTAAATATGCCAATTTTTTTATCAGCTCCTGGGTGGATGCATGGTCTTTGCTTCATATCAAGTTTGACTTAGCCACGCTGAAAATAGTTCTTCCAATCGGGGTGTCTTTCTACACTTTTCAGGAATTAAGCTACACCATTGATGTATATTATGGACGGATGAAGCCAGCCCGTAATTTTATTAATTTTTCCAGTTGCATTTCGTTCTTTCCTGTCTTGGTTGCTGGCCCTATTGAACGTGTCAGAAACCTGCTGCCTCAATTTGAAAAACCAAGGGTTTTCTCATCTGATCTGGCAGTAAAAGGTGGTCGTCTAATCCTATGGGGAATGTTTAAGAAAGTGGTGGTTGGGGACAACTGCGCCATTTTCAGCAATTACATATTTGCTAACCCCAATCAAATGCCTTTCTACATTCTTTTTTTAGGCGCTATATACTTCTCTTTCCAGATATATTGCGACTTCAGCGGATATTCCGACATAGCTATCGGGACGGCGCGTTTGCTTGGTTTTGAAATTATGCTCAATTTCAAGAAACCATACTTTTCAAGAAATATAGCGGAGTTCTGGAGAAGATGGCACATTTCACTATCAAGCTGGTTTCGGGATTACATCTATTTTCCTTTAGGGGGCTCAAAAGTAGGTAAGGTAAAAGGCCTCCGTAATATCCTCATTATATTTCTTGTGAGTGGTTTTTGGCATGGTGCCAGCTGGACATTTATTACCTGGGGACTCTTACATGCTATTTATTACATCCCTTCTTTTTTATCAGAACGAAACCGTACCCATTTAGATTCGGTGGCCGAGGGGAAAATGCTCCCCTCCCTTAAAGAATTAGGTCAAATGTTTGGAACATATTTTTTGGTTTGCTTTGCCTGGATATTTTTTAGAGCAGCAACCATGAGGGATGCACTGGAATATGTATCCAGAATGCTTCTCCTACAGACAGTAGATGGCCATTTCGTCTATTTATTCAAAGGCCTCCTTCCTGTAATTGTCTTTCTTCTGATAGAATGGCTAAACAGAACGAATTATCAGGACGGTATATTTGCTCTATATCCCCGCTTTCCAAAACCACTTCTTGCCGGAATTGAAATTGTATTAGGGCTATTGATTCTTGATTTTGCCACAACTCTATCGTATCAACAGTTTATTTATTTCCAATTTTAATGCGCGAATTTCTTGTAAAATTGGGTGTCCGTTTATTGCTGTTTTTGGCAGTGCTTCTGGCGCTGTTTTATATTCCATTACCCCACCATTACTACTCATCCCTTATTGACAACAGCGCTTTCAATAAAGTCCCCTGGGTTCAGAATCAAATCTCAAAACTGAAACCTGATTCAGATGCAATTATTTTCATGGGCCCTTCGGTTTTCGAATCAGGAATTGACGACAGTCTGTTAAGCGCCCTAACAGGTAAACAGGTCATAAATTATGGCATAAGTCAAACCTATTATGACATGGATGAATTGTTTATTGATAAGCTGTTGCTGGTGACTCACCCAAAACGTATAATCTTTTGCTCTTTATACGCAGAGCCTCGTTCAGCACACCCTGTATTTTCTTTAGTTGCCACTCCATCTCAAATATTATCCACATTTACAGAATGCAATTTTTCAGTTTTCGATAATATTTTAAACCGAACAGCCTGGAATTCAAATTATATAACGCAGCATGTTAAACTTCGCACCCTATTAAACACCCCTTTTAACAAACAATATGGACAAAACGCTCAGACCGAGATTGACACCAATAAAATAAAAAACCTACTGAATAATAGCATTCCTGAGTTTACTAAATTTATTGAATTAACAGGCAACGAGAACCTGGTTTTCGAAAATGTAGCCCCCCTTAAGAGATTATATCGATTGGCATACTACTATAAATTAAAATACACGCTCTATAAAAACATCGACTACCAGCTTAGGGCGTTAAAGAGGATTCAAACAAAACTAGCGGCACAAAATATTCAACTTGACATTATCTATTTTTACACGTTAGAGGAGCTTTTCTTAAACAAGTCTCAAGTATTTATAGATCGTTACAAAAAATCTTTTTCAAAATACGATATCGATATCAAAAACCTGCACATCTTGCCTGATACAGCCCTGAAAGATTTCAGAAATTGGTCCGACTGCCTTCATTTGAATAAAAGAGGTGCGACTGAATATAGCAGATTTCTGTACGACAACTTATTGAAGAATGGCGACGGCTCTTCGCCTGGGAGTAAATTACAATAACATTCACGCTCGCTCTACAGAGCGGATCCAGATCACTTACTACATAAGATTTTTTTTTATCACTGCGCGTACATCTTCGCAGTGGAA
>Ga0210396_10000363_pt1 | contig 63150 bp, 60 predicted proteins | sample IncBWH17OmetaG_FD_155466 | JGI IMG/M metagenome (GOLD analysis project Ga0210396, IMG submission 155466) | Forest soil microbial communities from Barre Woods Harvard Forest LTER site, Petersham, Massachusetts, United States - Inc-BW-H-17-O ... | reverse complement strand
CGAGACCTTGTGGCCGGCTTCTGCGCCAACATCTTCGGAGCAGGCCGGAGGTTCGAACTCGTGCGCACGCGGGCCAACGGCCAGCCGGCGTTCGGAGCCTACCTGCTTACTCCTACCGGCATCAGCCACGGAGTCGGCCTCTACGTCCTCACCCTCACCGACGCCCGTATCGGCGCCATGACCCGCTTCGAAAACAGCCTGCTCCCATGGTTCGGGCTACCGCGATCGCTGCGGAGCGGATAGCCTGGAGCGGGTCAGAAGATGGCCGCGATTTTGCCATTCTGAGCGGATCACGGGCAAACCTTACCTTACCGATTAGGGAAGGGCTGCCGACCATTCAGCAACTAAGCCGTTACAAGAGATTCAGGGTCGCGTTTCGCCAAATCATCCCTTCGCCCAGAAGACTTTCCGACAGCTCGACTGAGGTTACGGCGAAAGCGTTGGACTTTGGCGCGGTTACCGCACGCCTTCATATCGCACCAGCGTCGCATCCCGTTGCGGCTGTTATCGACAAACAACCACGAACAGCTTTCTCCCGAACATTGCCGCACGCGTGTCAACGCTTCTGACGTCAGAAGGTCTGCGGCCGAACGGCCGATCTCTTGCGAGACGCGCTCCAAAGGATGGGTCGCCGCCGGCCACATTAGCCGGTAGTGATTGGCCACTGGGTGAAATTCGGCGCGCCGGATCGCATTCTGGTAGAAGCTCTGAAAATTCCGAAGTGCCTGCGGCTGGGGCTTCTTTCCTTTTGCCGCCCGGCTGAAGATTTCATAGAGTAACTCGCGCAGCGCTAAGGCGCGCCGGAATCGCATCTGGTCAGCGTGAACCCTCCCTAGTTTATGGGTCTCCGTGTCGCGAAGCAGTCCTGCCTGGGCTGCCCATTCCACGAGGTCGGCGGTGGTCTTCAGATCTTCGCCGGGATCGGACATGCCGTGGCTGTGCAAGGTGTTGGTGAAATCGAGCGCCAGATTGCCGCCGAGAAATTCATAGTCCATGTGGAATATTGTACCTCGTGTTTGCCCATTGACGGTTCAAGGTGTAACCACTATATTAGCATTAATAGGTTACAGATCAGGTTGACTGTGGCGGAGAATCTATGGCAATCCAGTCTTTTCAACTACCCTATTGCGAGAGTGCAGTTCAGGACCTTCGTGAACGACTCGCACACACGCGCTGGCCCGATACGATTCCTGGTTCGGGCTGGGAGTACGGATTTGATCCCGCATATCTGCAACGCATTTGCCACTATTGGCGGGAGGAGTTTGACTGGAAAGCTGAAATCGGGCGGCTGGCGTCCCTGCATCACCTGCGATACATCGCGGGCGACCAGTCCATCCATTTTGTTCACGAGCTCGGACGGGGACCCTCACCGATCCCGATCTTGTTGCTCCATGGCTGGCCCGGATCGTTTCTTGAAATGCTGAAGCTGGGTCCCCGGCTTACCGATCCGGCAGCGCACGGTGGGGAACCATCCGATTCATTCGACGTAGTCGTGGCGTCTCTCCCGGGTTTTGGATTTTCCAGCCGACCGACAGAACGTGGGATGAACACCGCCCGAATGGCGGACCTATTTGCCGAGTTGATGACGCAACTGGGATACGAACGTTTTGCCTGCCACGGCGGCGACTTTGGAGCCGGGGTGAGCAGTTGGCTGGGACGTCGTCACGCTGCACGCATTATTGGGCTGCACTTGAATTACAGTCCGGGGTCCTACCGACCAGGCCTTCAGCCCGGAGCAGTCCTGAGTCGAGAAGAGCAGCAGTTTCTCGCAGACGCGGACCGGTGGGAAGAAGAATCTGGGGCATACGAACACGTTCAGTTTCGCACGCCGCAAACCGTTGCCTACGGACTGAACGACTCTCCCGCCGCGCTGGCGGCCTGGATCCTTGAAAAATTCAGAGACTGGTCCGACTGCGACGGCGACCTTGAAAAACGGTTCACGTGGGACGAGTTGCTGGCGAATGTCACGCTTTATTGGATGAGCGAAACCATTCACTCGTCGTGCCGTTTGTACTTCGAAACGAGGACAGCCCCCCTTCATCTCGCACCGGGTGAGCGGATCGAAGTACCCTGCGGCATCGCGCACCTTCCGAAGGAAGCGCCATTCCCGCCTCGCTCGTGGATCGAGCGGGGCTACAACGTCCAGCATTGGACCGAATTCGCGAGCGGGGGACACTTCGCGGCGATGGAAGAGCCGGAAGCGTTGGCGACGGATATTCGTACGTTTTTCCGCAAATTCCGGAGCGACTTTCGAACTTAAGCTTCACGGGCGAGAAAACTCAGAGAACGAAACGGCCATGCCAGTAGCGCCAAACCTGACAGCGTGCCCCACTCCATTCTCCAGAGATTTATGTCTGGAACACGCTAGTGTTTTATCGGAAGCGCGCATTCGAGACGGAGTCCGTGCGGCGACGACGCTTTGGCGCGCTTTCGATAAAACCGTCAGAAGGAAGCCGCTTGCGCGGCGGACGCGGGCCTTATGCAATTTGAATGGAGCGAGGGACAGGTGTTGAAGTGTGTGGAGTGCACCCTTGGACTGAGACACGAAGTTAAGGGGGTAGTTGCCGTACGCTGAAAAATGATTGTACGGCAAAGTGGATTGTTGAGAATCGTTACCCGTCGGTAAAGCGGAGGCGGGCTCTGCCGGAGGGCAACCCGCCAAGGAATAGCCGACGGAAACTCATCGCAGCCGATGAGCACGGAGGCGGCGACGTTGAGTTGCCGCGCCTCCCAACTGTAAGCGGGACTTACATCGGATCGATAGATTTCCTCATGCCTGAAAAAACTCATGCTCGTCTTTTCTCCAAGGCTGGCGAGCGCCGTAAGCTGCGTTCGAACTCCCGCGGCGGACGATAGCCCAGCGCCGAATGTAAGCGCTGCTGGTTATAGACTTTTTCCAGAAACTGTTTGATCAGAGCCGGGCTTCCTCCAGATCGCGGTATTCGGTGCGGTAGACTTCCACGTATTTGAGAGTCTTCATGAAACTTTCCGCTCGGGTAATTGTCGTAGGGTGTTGCCCATCGGCTCATGCTGATCCGAATGCCGTGTTGCTCGAGTTGTGTGGTGTAGTCTCGCGAGGCATATTGCACGCCGCGGTCGGAATGATGGACGAGCCCGGGCCGTGGGCGGCGTCGCAGCAGAGCCATATGCAACGCTTCCAGGACAAGGGCTGATTCCAAACTGCGGCGTAAGGCCCGGCACCGTCATGTCGCGGCTGGCAAGAGCGCGCTCCAGACTCCGCGAGTTGCGGTCCGGCGGTCTGATGGCCCCCCGGCCGCAACAAAAAGAGATCAGCGAGACGAATGGGACGGCGGCATGACCACACGAATGGATTCGAGGCAACATCATTCGACGACATTAAACCCAATTGACGGGAATATTTTGTCGCCTAGGGTGTCTAACCAGTGGGCGGGATACATGCTGACACGCACAGCTTTCCTTAAGCGTCAACTTGGGAAGGCTCTTGAATGAACAGCTGCGATGAGTACGCAGTCAAAATATTGCGCTACCTCGACAATGACCTCCAGGGCCTGGAGGTCGAAGACTTTCTCTCGCATTTGGACTCTTGCGCCGGTTGCCGAGCGCATGTGGAGGCGAAAAAAGAACTCTCCGCAAGCTTGCATCGATCCCGTCCTTTGTATCCAGCCCCCGCTGGGCTACGCGACTGGCTGACGGCAGCTGTGATAGAAAATCCGGCATCGAGGGGCGCTCAGGATTCGATCGATCAGCATGCGTCTCGAATTTTGCGAGAACGACTGTCAGGCGCGCTGCAACGCCTCGCGAGTTGGCGAGGGCTGGCGCCCGTAGCCGTTGCTATCGCACTGTGTCTCGCAGTTGTTCCGAACATCGAACGCCGGGTTCAAGCAGCGAGCTACATGGAAACTGCGATTGAAAAGCACCGAAGCTACCTAAAAGGCGATCTTCGGCCGGCACTGGAATCAAGCTCTCCGGAACAGGTCACGGCGTGGTTGGCGGACAAGGTCCCGTTCGATTTTCGACTGCCTGTGGCTGAGTCCGCATCTGAAAAGAACCTTGCCTACCGGCTCACAGGCGCTACCTTGGTGAATTACAAAGGAAGCCCTGCGGCGTTGGTAACGTACGAAAGACAGAACGATAAAATCACCCTGTTAGTTGACTCCAATAAGTCTGCCGTAGTGGCAGGCGGCGATGAAGTCCGCTTTGGCAAGCTGACTTTTCATTATCACAACGACTCAGGCTTTAGAGTGATCACGTGGACCGATCATGGTCTCTCATACGCGTTAGTTTCATCGGTATCTGGGCCGGCCCGCACGTCTTGTCTTGTCTGTCATCAGAACATGGCTGATCGTAGCCATCTCAATGCTCACCCTTAAGAAAGTAATAGGGCGCCTTATCTTCTTCGATTTCGCCGATTTAGCCCACCACTCCGCTTAACTCCAACCAATAAAGTTTTTGAAAGTTTCTCGGTGGTTTCGGGAATAAGTGCGTTGCGCGCGTGTCTTGTCCTGTGTACGAAAAACAATCAGGAGTAATCGATGAGCGTGGCGAAGATGAATGCAAATTCGGAGTTAACGATGGTGCGTGAATTGACGACTGGGATACACGAAGGAATCGTAGTGCCGGGCGATGAAGATTCACCTTGGATGAACGGCCCGCGAGCGATACTGCAGTCCGCCTTGGCCGCTTTGAGTGAGGGGCGGATTTCTGAAGCTGTGGCGCAGTTTGATGAGCGCTTCAAGTTCAACGACCATGCCCTTGCACTCGAGTTTACTGACAAGACTCGCCTGAAGGAATTCCTTGAGAAATCTCGTGAGCTGTTCCCGGATACGACGCTGGAAGTGGTTTCCATTCTTGAGAGTGGAGATTATGCCTTTGCCGAATGGAGACTTGCAGCGACGCAGACTGTGCCCTACGGCTCGATCAGCTGTCGATTCCCAGTTTCCTCGCGCGGCGCAACGAAAATTCGCGTCGAGAAGGGAAGAATTGCGGAATGGTCGGACTACTACGACCAAAGCTCGTCTCGGCGGGTCAATCTGGCTGCATTTTTTACGGAGTGGATCGAGTACTGAGTGTCGAACTCAGATTTCCGAGTCGGCTGACACGAATCATCGGAGGAGTAATTGATGCTGTAACGAACATACCTACTACTTCAGAGCTAACCGCGGCCCGTGGCCTGCGCGCCGTTATGCGAGGAAGCGTCGCCTTGCAAACCCGGCGGATATGGAACGGGGCTGTCCAACATCAGCAGCAGTATTCGCACGGTGTGAGACACCCGCCGATGTACAGGTAGGGGTGCGGAGTGCGCGTGAACACGGGTTCCCCTTATCGGTGCGCGGTGGCGGACACGAGTGGGCGGGAAGAGCTCTATGCCATCAGGGGCTTGTGATCGACCTCTCCCCCATGAAACGGGTTGATGTGTCCTTCGATGCATCAGTCGCAACGATCCAGGGTGGTCTTCTTGCCCGATGTTGTCGAAATAAAGTTGATAGTACAGACCCAGGCGTTGCCGGCGGGGGCTTACGGAGATTCCCGAAATGACCGAGACCTTGTCGCGCCGTCGCTGGCGATGATAGTGAATTGGGGTACAGCCTTGCGGGGACCAGGTCTTGGCCACATAAGGAATCAAAAAGAAGCCCGATTCATCGGCAAAAACTAGGTGGGCACCCAGCCGCGTAGCGTTTTTTTTGTCCGCGGCCAATGTTTCTGTTGCCAGTGCTCGATGGCGTTCTCATTCCGTTCCAGGGCGCGTCGTTCTGGTTTCTGCGGGCTCCAGTTCAGACTGTGCATCAAACGTCCGACGTGATCGCGGTGATACTGGATTCCGAACTGGTTCCGGATCAATTCCGCAATCCGCGCGCTGGTCCAAAGATTCGTCCGGTAGCCGTGCATCATCGGTCCCTGCAGAAGAAGGCTGACCAGACGTCGTCGTTGCGTCCGGTCCAACTTCAGCGGTCGCGCGACGCCAAATCGTAGCCTGGATCGCCGGAAAGCCGTTATTGCCTTTCGTGATGTCGTGGCCGCTCAAAGAACGCTGGTCTCCGACGAGAAACAGCTTCACAGATCACGCTGAGAGAAGCGGCGAATGGCGATAAGCAGCGAGATTGCCAGGTACAGCGCGGCATAGAAGACCATGGACATGCTCGGAACGGAGAGCGTGCTAAACGGGGAGATGCGCATCGCATTTGCGAGCGGAGACTGCATTTCAAAGGCAGCGCGCCGCCAGAGGGCTTCGCTGGGCATAAGCAGGCTGGCGATCACCCCAACATTCACGGCACGCTGCGTCTGCGTGAGGGCTCCGAATTGTTCAATCCAGCCGCCAAGGAAAGCGAGCCCGTGGAGCCCGAGCGCAAGTACCCCGCTGGTTAAGGTCGAAAAGTAAGTCCCCAAAGCAAAGGTTATCGAAAGCAGCACCACGCTCTCCATCCACATCAGTAAGAAACCGCGCACGAGGTGCCGTGCAGTTACGCCCGCCATAACGTAGGTCACAGCATTCACGCCGCCGACCATGATCGCAATGAATCCGGTCAGCATGCCGAGGAAGCCAAACCACTTGCCCCCGAGCACATGCCAGCGCGGAACGGGCTTGGTCGCAACCGCCTGGATCGTGCCCGAGGCGATTTCGCCGGAGAGTGTGTCGACCGAGGTGAGAATGGTCATAAGCACCGCCAGCAGGTCGACGGCATAGAGGCCCATGGTCAGCATAGCGAACGAGATCTCTCGTCGCAGGACAGGACTCATGCCGTGGGCGGCAAAGTCCTTGGCCTGGAAATGGAGGCCAGTGCCGAACAGGATCAGGAACGCAACGCCCGCGGCGAGCGCCATCCACAGCATTTTCTTGCGCGCCGCTTCGCGGAATGTGACTCCAGCCATGATCCAGATCCCCATCACAGCCCTCCGTCCCTGCCGACGATTTCGAGGAAACGTTCTTCCAGCGAAAGCCGCTCGGGAGTGACTTCGTACACATCGGCTCCCTTTGCGACCAAATAACGCACAACCTCCGGCAACAGGGCGCTCGATAACAAGGTGAGCGTCAGTCGGTCGCCTTCCGAGCGAACTGAGGGAGTCCACTGGAACAGGCCATTCACAACCTCGCGACTCACATTGACCGCCCGGATCGACACCGTAATTTGTTCTTCGTCCTCACCATTCAGCTGGCGGGTCTCCACCACCTCGCCATCCTTGATAAATGCAACACGGTCGCAAGTGATCTCTACTTCTCCGAGAAGATGGGAGTTGAGAAGCACGGTGGCGCCGCGATCGCGCTGCGCCTTAATGATGTCACGCACCAGGCGGCGGCCGAAGGGATCGAGACCCGACGTGGGCTCGTCGAGAAAGATCAGATCGGGTTCATTCAGTAGGGCCTGGGCGAGGCCAATGCGCTGCAGCATGCCCTTGGAAAAATCGCGCAGACGCTTGTCGCGGTGCGGCGTGAGCCCCACCACGTCGAGCAAGGCGGGAACGCGCTCTCGAAGCAGGGCGTGCGGCATGCCATAAAGTCGGCCGTGCAGTTTGAGAAGTTCGTCCGAGGTAAGCCAATCGTAGAAGCGGAAATGTTCAGGGAGAAAACCAACTTTGCTGCGCGTCTTCACGTCGCCCGCAGGGCAGCCAAGAATCTCGGCCTCTCCGCTCGTGGGGAAGATCAGGCCCAGCAGCATTTTGACTGACGTGCTCTTACCCGCACCGTTTGGTCCCAAAAAGCCGAAAACCTCCCCCCGGGGAACATCAAGGGTGAGATTTCGGACTGCCACTTTGCCGCTGAAGACTTTACGAAGTCCGCGGGCACGGATGGCGAGATCAGAGGCTCGGCTCATCTGTATCGGTTCATCTGTACCGGACCCTCCTACTGGATATGGATCACTGCAACGAAGCGGCCAAAGTCAGGGCATCGGACGAGTTCCCGTGCCCAGCCAGGGAATTGATCACTCCGTTCTTGATCCACAACAGACTATAGCGATTCCCCTGTGGGAAGGTTTCCGTAATCAAGGTGCCCTCCACTCCGTCCACGCTCACCGTCTCATATGAACTCGTATTGCGCGGGATCGGAACTACCATCGTAGACGACCAGTCGACGGTCTGGCAGAAGGAGTGAGCCTCGGCGGGGCTCATACCCGCCAGTTGCAACGCTGCTTCAGCAATTTCCGACACGTTGAGTTCGGGCGGCATGCTCACCGTCGGGCTGGGGGCTTGAACAAGGTAGGTGCAATTGTTGTTATTCATGCTCGCCATCCGTTCCATCTTGCGCTCGGCCAGAGCCTCTGCGTGGGACGGTGTATCGGAGATTGCGTGCCTGTGCCGAACCGGACAGTCACCATACATCGAGATGACCGTTTTCGGAATATGGACGGCGATCAATGCGCCGTTTGCCGACTCAGGAATACGGATGTCCGCACGTCCAACCTCGTCCAGCAGAGTCTCGATGCGATCACGGTTGATGGTCATCTGGAACGCGGTTTCACCGTTAATCTCGATACTTTGCGGGGCTCCCAGACTGCCGATGGTGCGGATTGGATATCCGGCCAAGTGCACGGCTTTGGCCACGTTGGGAATGATGTCGGGTTTGCCAGGGTCCGTGGTGACTAGCACGTTGTCGGCTATGAACTGAGTGATCAGCTTGTAGGGACGTGAGTCGGATTCGCCGCCGCTGATCAGCGTCGTCGGATCGATTGTGACTACAGCAATCTTCTGCACCCGCAGCATGGCCAGGACCCGCTGCGCCCAGGTGCGAACCGGGTTCACACCAACCAAAATCGCGACAACCACGGCCACCGCTGCTAAACCCCAAGCCGGGCGCCAGCGGGGAGCAAAGAGTCGACTGATCCAGGAGGCCTTGGATTGCTCGGCCGTTCCGAATTGGCTGCTGAACCGGGCATAGGCCACCGCCGGGTTTATTGCGGTGACGTCCGCAGCCGGGGCCAGGGTCGCCAACAAATCCGCAGTGCGCGCCGTTTCGGCGCGCAGCTTTTCGAATCGTGCGCGGCAATCGGAGCACGAGGCGAGGTGCTGATCAACCTCAGCCAGTGCGATGCCAGCAAGTTCGCCGTCCAGACGGGCGCGAAAAATTCCATCATCAATGCAGGTCATAATTCCTCCTCATTCGGATGAAGTGCGAGGTAACGGTTGCGAAATTCCTCCTCGGCACGGTTCAACATGGTGCCGATGCCGCTCATCTTCACGTCGAGGGTTTCGGCGAGTTCTTTGTAGGACAACCCCGAGGCGCGCAGGATCAGGAGTTGTGCCTGAGCGGGCTTAATCGAGGCCAGCACAACGCGTACGCGCCGGCATTTTTCGTCGCGCAGCAAGTCGTCCAGCGGAGCGGTGGACGTGGCCTCTTTCATGATGCGTCCGGCAGCCTCTTCGTGTTGGCGGCGGCGGCCAGCGGCGCGCAGGGCATCGATTCCAAGGTTTGTCGCGGTTCGGTACAGCCAACCGCCGACGTTGCCGTCGATCTGCAAAGCAGGCTGGCGGTATAGGCGCCAAAAAGCATCGTTGGCGGCTTCTTCCGCGGGCGAGCGATCGCCGAGCAGGCGCACCAAGATGGCGACGATCCGGGCGTATTGCTGAAGAAAGACAGCCCGGAAATCTGCCTCGTCCCAATGCTCCGATGAACTGTCACGCAGGGTCATGGAGCGACTCAGAGTGTGTGCAGTTCCCACGATAATGCCCGCCTTTCCGGATTCACATACTTAAAACGACGCTAACGAGCAAATTGTGACAGACGTACACCTTGATCCCATGGGGAGGTTCGATTTACCAGCGCCGTAATCGGCTTCTGATTTCGTGCAGCACAGTATCAGTGTGCTGTGGGAATCACGTGATACAAAGAAATGGCGTGATGCCCTCGCGAGCTACTCGGAGAATCCCTCGGTCCGGAACAACCTCAAAGTCGAAAAATTCATGGACAAGCTGGACCCCGAAATTATCCGCAAGTCTAACTCCGAAGGCTGGCACGGCTTTCTGCGTGTGTATTTCAATTGGAAATTCAAAGGCACCTACCTCGGGAAGCGGTTAGCGGACTTGGAAAAGAACAGGCCCGAGCAGCTTTGCACTGTCAAAGACCTTCTTTTCGCGTGTGATCCGAAGAATCTCCGAAGAGCGCTGGAACGAGCGCAATATATATAAAGGGGTTAGGACCCGCAGGCGGTTCGGGTTTATTGGCCGTGCTGTTTCCGAAGTGGTTCGGAACCGTTGACCGGTTTGTCGTTGAGGCTCTGCTTGAAGTCCCATCATTACCCGAGAGGCAAAAGCTACTGGGGATGAAACCAAAGAGTCTGACCCATGATGATGCGGTGGTGCTTATAGATATATTGCGAAAGAAGGCCGCACAACTGAACGAATTGTTCCACACCGACGAATGGACTCCGCGAAAGATCGACATGATTCTCTGGAATCAGCGTGATGGTCAACGGTGTTGGTAATTTCATGACAGGAGACAGTGATGGTCCGGTTAGGAAACCAAGCTGAATTCTTCCACCTCCTTCCTTCTCTTCTTCAGCGGTCAGACCGTGCCTGTTCTCCCAGCCCAAAGACTGGATGTAGCTTTGACTTCCTCCGAGAGTGTTGGATGACGTCGCATGTTGAAGACTCCATGGTGCGTCGGCGAAGTATGATAAATCAGCCGCAGGGAAAGGCGACGCGAGACAGCTATCCTAGAAGAGAATGGGAGCTCATCAACGTCACCCTCCCGCTCACATAAGCTTACGGTGAAGACGCATTACTCAAAATCATCAGTTTGTGGGCGGCAGAGGCGCGAATTTTGTAACCTCGTAGATTCAGGCACTTGCAAAGCCGACAATGAGGGGGATTCTGGGCAGCTTTTGAACCGGTCGCCAAGTAGCCCAAACGAATTCTGAAGCGATATTGGGCGGTCTTGCGCGGCGGGCTATTCCTTCAGCGATACGGGATCGGACTGATTCTTCGGCGAGTGCTTATCCAGCAGGGAGATTAATTCGCGGCCAGAAGCCGGAACGCCAACCTTGCCTTCGCGGACGATCTCCTTAGCGCTGAGGCTTCGACCATAGAGCTTTTTGTTCGCACTGCCGTCAGACCGAAGCGTTGAGCCCTCGAGCGAAATACCGGCAAACAAACCGCGTGAGCGGGAATAGGTGAGGATTTCTGCCCTCATCACGATGTCAGTATCCGCAGCCGCTGCACGTCCCTTGGGCCCCGCCGCTGCGGAGGCATCGGCGCCAAGCTTCACTTTGCTGCTCAAGATTGAGTTCGCCCCTCTGGGATTCATGACCAAGAGGACGAAGTCCGTGGCCTGACCGCCCAACTGGAAACCGATGTTCGCCCCTTCGAGCGCGAACAGTGCGGGAGTGCTCCAAGTCCCTGTAAAATGCTCGCCGGTTCGACAGGTGATCGCACCCCGGCCGAAGTCTCCTCCGATGCCGATCGCGAACTTCAGAACCGAAGGAATCACAATGACGCATTCGGCCTTGTTGAGCAGATCCTTCGGAATCCCATCGGGGATGTCTAAGATCTCCTTGAATACCTGGCCACAGGCTTCAAGGCGCTTTTGTTCCCTGCTCTCATTCGCTGCGAAAATCGGACGCGCCAGGAAAATGGCGATGACAAAAATACTGACTTTTCTCATGGCACAGCTCCCAAACATGGTTAAACGCCTCGGTACGCGATTCTAGGGTCGGATGTTCAAGTCCACAAGCAAAACGCCTGTCACTTCCTGCAAGATCAGCGAAGCTCGAAGTGAACAATGTCCACAACCGCAAAGCTTTTGATGTTTAGCAGGACGACGTGACCGCCGATGACGACGTGTTCGCAATCTGGCGGCGGAGGCGGTAGCCGCCGTTCCATGTCTTCCGGGCAACGTTGAATTTTCTTCCGCAGGCCCGGTGGGAGTGTGCCGCGCACCACGAGTTGTTTCTCCAGACCGGGCGGCAACTGATCCCGCTCGGCGAGGCCGGGCGGGAGGTGGTCGTGATGGTCGTCATACCAGTCCCGCATAGCATCGCGGTCGTGATCGCTGTAAACAGAGCCGCCCCTGTCGTCGTCATCGTGATCGCCATGTTTGTCGCGGCTGTGGCCGTTCCCATGCAGGGCGAAGCCCGCGCTGCTAGCGAGCGCGAACAGTACCCCAGCGCAGGCGTACAACCATCGTCTTGATCGCATGACTTCCTCCGATGGTATGTGCAAAATTTGAGACTAGCGGGGGGCCTGCGGGATGACAAATTACGTTGGTGCTTGCCCTAAACGGGTTCCAATCGATACCGGACGGTGACCGAGGATGCCAAGATTCACGTAGCCCATGAATCCCTCACACTTCATGCCGTGGCGCTCCAAAGCCGCAAGGAACTGCTTTTCAGACATGTCGCGTGTCACGAAAGCTGGTCCCCGCCGCCTAAAGATCACCATCGTTTCCGGTTGTACGACTAGACAAACCAGAACACCTCTGACGCAGCCCACAAAACTAGTTTCTGGCACATTTGACAAGCGTCTCCAACTGAGTTACTTTGCAATGCAAAGCTTAAACGATATGAATGATCTGAACAAAGCTCTGGACGATATCACTAGCATTCGCAAGCAGGTGGCCCACAGTACTGAGTTTCGTGGTTACGGCCCTGCAACCCTTGCATGTACGGGTGTTCTAGCGGTTGCGGCCGCTGGGGCACAGGCGCGGTGGCTGCCGGATCCCGCGAATCATATTGCCGCATACTTAAGCATCTGGTATTGGACCGCCGTCCTGTCGGCTGCCTTGATTGGGACGCAGACGTATACGCGCACACACCGCATTCATTCGGGCATGGCGGATGCGATGATCCGTATGGCCGTGGAGCAATTCCTGCCGTCGGTCGGCGCGGGTGGGCTTGTAACGATTGTCCTCGTGCGATCTGTTCCAGGGGCTCTATGGATGCTTCCCGGACTCTGGCAGATTATTTTCAGCCTGGGCGTGTTTTCGTCGTGCCGCTTCCTGCCGCGTCCAGTAGCCGCTGTGGGCGCGTGGTACTTGCTGACGGGTCTAACCTGTATCGCGCTCGCGGACAACCGGGCCCTCTCTCCGTGGGCCATGGGTATTGCGTATGGAGCAGGGCAGCTGCTGGTCGCGGCGATTTTGCTTTTTACCGCGAAGGAGGGTAGGGATGAAAACTAAAGCTCCGCCGAGTGACGGACGCTTTGCGTATGAGGGTTTGGATCGTGTGATTCATGAACGTGCGCGCCTCAGCGTGCTGACATCTCTGGTCACGAATCCGAAAGGATTGGCGTTCGGCGATCTCAAGCAGCTTTGCGCTCTTACGGACGGCAATTTGAGCCGGCATCTGCGAGTGCTGGAGAAAGGAAAGATGGTTGAGCTGGTGAAGAAACATGACCGCAACCGTCCGCAGACGATCTGCCGAATCACGGCTTCGGGCCGTGCGCGCTATATCGAGTATTTATCCACGCTCGAGCAAGTGGTTCGGGATGCGGCAAGAGTTACCGAAGAAGGGCCCGCTACCGGACTAGTCCGCGGCCTAGCGCCGTCGCGGGCCTGAACTTTTTTTTGTCATGTAACTTTGCAGCGCAAAGTGAGCTTGATATGCGTAAGGGATTACATGTAGCCATCATCATGGACGGCAACGGCCGCTGGGCAACGCAGAGCGGATTGCCTCGTGTGGCAGGACATCGTGCCGGCGTTGCCGCTGTGCGACGGGTTGTCGAGCATGCGCCTGCTCTCGGCATCCGGTGGCTAACGCTCTACGCGTTTTCATCTGACAACTGGCGCCGTCCGGCCGACGAAGTGGAGAGCATTTTCTGGCTGATGCGGGCTTACCTGCGCTTAGAGACGGAAAGATTGCGGCAACACGGTGCCCGGCTGGAGATCATCGGACGGCGCGATCGTCTGCCCAATCTGCTGCTGCGCGAGATCGGCCAAGCAGAAAACGCTACCGCCGAGGGCAGTCGCCTTCATTTGCGGATCGCCATAGACTACTCTTCGCGCGATACCATCACGCGCGCCGTTGCTAGAGCGACCAACGCGCTACCTCCGGATCAACCGCCGTCGGCCGATGTGCTGGGGCGCATGCTGGCGCAGGCCCTGACCGCAGAGAGCGGCGAAGTGGATCTGCTCATTCGAACCGGTGGCGAGAAGCGTCTCTCGGACTTTCTGCTGTGGGAGTCTGCTTATGCCGAGCTTCTGTTTACGGATAGGATGTGGCCGGACTTTGACGCTACCGATCTTGATGCCGCGCTGGCGGAGTTCAACCGGCGTGAACGGCGCTTTGGCGGGGTTCCGGTAGCCACCGCGCATTCCGTGGAGTCTGCGCGATGATCGCTCCAGGTTCGAGGCCGCTTACGGTGAAATTCATTCTGCCCGCCCTGACCGAGGCGACCAGCCCTTATTGGCGCCCGATTAAGTATTCGTTGTTTCCGCCGCTGGGTCTGGCCACGCTTGCCGCATATTTATCTCCGCATGATCAGGCGGTCATCGTGGACGAACATGTTGAGCCGCTCGACATTGATGATTCACCGGAATTGGTTGTGATCCAGGTTTACATCACCAACGCCTATCGCGCTTATAAGATCGCTGACCATTACCGAAGCAAAGGGGCGTTTGTTTGTCTCGGAGGGCTGCATGTTACTTCGCTTCCTGAGGAGGCGACCGTTCACGCGGATACTATTTTCCTAGGGCCGGGAGAGCAGACATTTCCACAATTCTTGCAACACTTTCGGGCGGGGAACCCGGAGCGCGTTTACATCTCTACATCAGGCCGCACACTGGAACGTATTCCCCCATTGCGCCGCGATCTCATCCGGCGTGACTACTATCTGGTGCCAAATTCCATCGTCGTCACGCGCGGATGTCCGCAGCATTGTGACTTCTGTTACAAGGACGCATTCTTTCAGGGCGGGAGAGGGTTCTACACGCAGCGGGTGGACGATGCACTGGCTGAAATCGAGCGCTTGCCTGGACGGCATCTCTATTTCCTCGACGATCATCTGCTTGGCGACCGACGCTTTGCGAACGCGCTGTTTGATGGCATGAAAGGCATGAGGCGGCTATTTCAAGGCGCCGCGACGGTGGATTCCATTTTGCGCGGCGACCCGATCGAGTGTGCAGCCGAAGCCGGGCTGCGTAGCATCTTCGTCGGCTTTGAGACTCTCACTCTAGAGAACCTCAAGCGCAGCAATAAACGCCAGAACCTGGGCCGCGACTACCAGGCGGTTGCCGACCGCCTGCATGCGCTCGGGATCATGATCAACGGCAGCTTTGTCTTTGGTATGGATGATGACGATCAAGACGTCTTCCGGCGCACTGTAGACTGGGCCATCGAGCACGGCATCACCACCGCGACCTTTCATGTTCAAACGCCTTATCCGGGGACGCAACTGCACGCCCGTATGATGCGCGAAGGACGGATGTTGACGCGCGACTGGAATCTCTATGACACCAGACATGTCGTCTATCGTCCGGCGCGCCTGAAGCCCGAAACTCTGAAGGCGGGATACGATTGGGCTTATCGCGAGTTTTATCGCTGGACGTCCATCGCGCGCGCCTCGCTGCATCACGGCACCTTCAAGCATCAGGCGAAACACTTCTTCTATGCTTTGGGCTGGAAGAAATTCGAGCCAGTCTGGGATCTGATGATCCGGGCACGGCAGCTCACCCGGGTTACGCCGCTGCTGGAAGCAGTGCTCTCACGGGTAACCCGCGCGAAGACAGAACGCGGGAAAGAAGGAATCGCTGCGAGTTCATCTGGAATATTGACCGAGGCCATCATTGAAAACTTCCACACGGGCGACTGAAGAAAGCCTATCAAGAAAGAAACGTATGACTGCTCGAATTTCCAGGTTCCGCTCTTGGGTTCTCCGTCAGGTAGCCGAGCACGTCTGAAGCTCCGGGTCACGGCAAATTCCCGTTTCCTTTGTGCAGCATATGCGGACGAGCCGGAGGCTCGATCACAAGATGCGGACTCGTGTTTCCAGGAGTCAACTCAGCAGAGAGAGCGGCAACTGACCCGGAGAGGGCCGCTGGGGAGGTGATGCGACGAGGCGGCAAGTATCATCCTCGCGATACTGAGTGTCAAGAAAAATTTCTGGCACCTTCGTTTGGCAGGTGTTTGCTGAAAATCTCTCAGATGTTGACGCGCCGTCACTGCCGCGCAGCTTAGTCACATTGTTGCTGCCGAAGGGCAGTCACCCAGATGTTGGCCCCGTCGAACAGTGCGTGACACTGCCGACATTGTTATGGACGCGATATTTCGTCAGAAATTGGCAGAAAAGAAAATGGTTGATCGGGATGCTGTTTAACTAAGTCATGTGTTTCCGGGAATTGAGTCCGTTGCACCAAGCAATTTGAGGTTGAGGGACCCTCCGAGAATCACCATTTCTTCAAGAGCAGCATCGACTGCGCTTAAAGTCAAGACCTTGTCTCTGCCAGCTCGAAGAAGAAACTGCGCCGATCGCCGCATTAACTCTTTGATGAATGCTGCACTGACTCCCTTGCTCCGTGACACAATCGTTCCTACGATGGCGTCATCCAGTTCCAGTCCGCGGCCATAGAGGCGCGCCAACTTGGTCCGTCCAATGTCATCTGGAAGGGAAAACTCGATTGCCTGGTCGATTCGACCCGGCCGTGATGCCAGAGCGGGCTCGAGTTGATCTGGACGGTTCGTTGTCAGAATGAATATTATCTCGGCGTCTTCACGCAGACCGTCCATTTCATTGAGCAACTTGTTCAGACGCATCTCCTGGCCGGAGCCCCGAAGCTGTGTTCGTTCTCGGGCGATCAGATCAACATCCTCGACGACAATGATGGACGGTTGAAGAAAACGCGGCCAATTTGAAATAGTGCTCCAGAAGCACCACCTGGTCGGCTGTAATCACCAGCGTCGTATGTCCTGGAAGGGGGCCCGCCAGGTAATGCAGTGTATGTGTTTTTCCAGTTCCCGGAGGACCGTAGAACAAAAGTCCTTTCTTTGCCGACAGTCCACGCTTTCGGATTCCGTCACGCACTCCGATGAACCCCGTCAAGTTGCTCTCAAGTAAGGCTATGGTTCTTTCGGGAAGTATGACATCCTGGCGGCAAACTTGGCGAAGCCGGTGAACCTTTTACGACCCCGGTGCGGCCGCCCCCGTGGTCGGATACACCTTCCAACGAGATAACCTTGCCACGATAAGCGCGGCCCTTGTTAATGTCTTTTTCGAGGGTGTCGAAGAATTGCTCTGAGAACTTCAGGCCAGCTTCACCGCCTGGTACTGCTATCTCAACCTGCAATGCCAGCATACCGCTGAATCCCGAAGATCGGACGAGCACCGCAAGAGGAGCGACTTCAGCGGTCGATAACCATAACGCCCGACGCAGACATCGCGCTGGAAGTGCCTCACCCACATCTACGTCGTCATATTGTAGGGGTCCGATGTCGAGGTTCACTGACGCACCGAGTAGTTGTCCTATACCGATCTCCAAACCGGGATGATCCGGTAGGTTTAGCCCTAAGCGTCGGGTGGCGTGCTTTTGGGCGAAGAATTCATCAAGAGCAAGTTGAAGATCGACGCGCGAAGCTGGCGGAAAAGTCCTGCACGTTGTCACCAGGTCTCCTGGTGTGTATCGGTGAAAGTGTTTACGGCAATATCTGCGGCACCGACGTTTGTCTGGCTAGCGTTCTAATTTTGTGAAACACTAGTAGTCTCCATATTGACTTTTCGATATCTGACCGACTCCCAAGCAGATTGACAACGATTGTAGCGCCTGAGGAAAGTGCGGGCTGGCAGCTCGAAGGAGCTTTGGCAGGAACGTTTCCGGCGGGGGCGGGAAGGATCAACACGATCTGATCGCCATGAAAGCCGAGGCTGCCATTCGCGAGCTGTGCCAGGGCTTCGAGATCGACGAAGGATCGGCCGTACATCCGCAGCACCGAGACTTGTCCGGACTGGCCGTTTATGATGAGCGTCCGGCTCTGCTGAACCGCCCGCGACGCCGCAAACTCAACCAGGAACATAGTGATCCACGATATTATTGCGTACACATTGCTGCCAGCGATCCTACGATAATAATTTGCACGGCGGACGGCGATCTGTTCAAGCGGACCTGCACCAGGGCGAGGGTACGTTTTCGATGTTCTCCAGAACTTCAATCTCAGAGGGCGCGTACACATATGCACTCCGACCATCGACCGATCGGGGAACATCTTGGGAGTATGCGCTGGTGGGCCGGTACCGGCGCTCTGTCGAAGTGGGAGGAAACGCGATGGGAAAGGCTGCCGCCGATTCTGGTATTGTCGCTTCAGCAAATGACCGGAAGCCGACCTTAGTCGCGGTATCTGCCGAAACTAAGCATATCAGTGTGTGCGTTTGCAGTTACAAGCGGCTGGGCCTCCTCAAACGCCTGTTGGCATGTCTCGACGGTCAGGATACGGGCGGCCGGTTCACCTACTCAATCGTGGTCGCCGACAACGACCACTTGAAATCATCTAAGGCTGTGGTGTCAGAGTTCTCCGCTACTTCGACCGTTGCTATCAAGTACTGCGTCGAGCCTTATCAGAATATCCCGCTGGCGCGAAACAAAGCCGTGGAGAACGCCGACGGCGACTTCATTGCCTTCATTGACGATGATGAGTTCCCTGTGAACAACTGGCTGCTTGCTTTGTTCGACACTTGCAATCAATACAACGTGGATGGTGTACTTGGCCCAGTGAGGCGCCACTTCGACGAAAAGCCGCCCAAGTGGCTCGCGAAGAGCAATCTCTACGAACGCAGGATCAACCCGACCGGAACCAAGGTGCACTGGCTGGAAGCGCGCACCGGTAACGTCCTCGTGAAAAAGGAAGTCTTCACGGTCGGCGAATCGCCCTTCCGACCGGAGTTTCGGGCGAGATCGGACCAGGATTTCTTCCGGAGAAAGATTGAGCAAGGTCGTAATTTTATCTGGTCCGCGGACGCGGTGGCCTACGAGATTGTCCCTCCGGCACGCTGGAAACGTACCTACATGTTGCGGAAAGCGTTACTATACGGACACTCAGCCCATCTCCTGCCCATTTGCGGACCGCTGAACATTGCAAAATCGTTCATCGCCGTTCCGGTGTATACAGTCGCTCTTCCGCTGGCGTTCGTGTTGGGGCAACATAGGTTTATGACTCTGCTAGTCAAACTTTTTCATCATTTAGGCAAGCTCCTCGCCCTCCTAGGAATTAACCTCATTCGAGAGCCCTACGTTACTGGGTAGTTGTAAGCCGGGTGATTCCGACTAGGGAAACTCTGATCAATTAGTTCTGGTTCGGCTGTGGATTTATTCACGCCCCACAATGCAGCCATCGGGATTCCACTCGCGGACCCTGTATCGGAGTAGCCAAGTTTCAGCCACCTGCGCAGTGACTCGGGCCTGTTGCGGGTGCATAATCCCATCGATTTGGGAGGGCCAGCCGCTCTCAACACTTCGAATTGTTCAGCCGATCTTCCCTGTCTCTCCCGAGACTAATTCGGCCCATCACATCGGGCATTGCAGCATCACCGGCACATCATTCCAGCGGTCCGCACGCCGCCGAGCGGTTTATATGCATGCTCAGCAACCTCTGCTGCTAATGCCGAATCGTCGCTTGATGCGGTCCGCGTTATAGAAACGGTCGAGCAGGTTTGCGAGTCAACCAGATCACAGCAGATTTCGCTGAACAATTGAAATTTCCCGGCTCCGCCGCGAATGCCAACTGCGCTTTGCGGACGTTGAACCGAATGCTCACAAAGCGGAGGAGTGGAAGATGATCGGTCACGCTCCAAAGATCAGGATGATGAAGGAGCATGGGCGGCATCTTCGGCTTGACGATGAAGCGGAAAAGAGATTACTAGCGGGAGCCTCGGCCTGCAACTGGCGTCAGCGAACGCGTGAACTCTTTCGTGACATCGTGATCTTGATGCGGGATACCGGGATGAGAAACCAAAGGGAATTCTACCGCGTGCCCATCGAAAATCGCGATTGGGAAAATCGCGTGACCTTCGTGCCGGATAGCAAAACTCCGGAAGGACGACGACTTGTTCCGATGAGCCGTCGCGTCCTGGAGCGTTTGCGTGCACCGTGTTGCACAAGGGCAGAGGGGCTGGGTGTTTCCGTCCAAGCGTTCTGCTGCGGGTCACCTTCGCTCAATCGATCGGCTGTTTCGAAAGGCGCGGCAACAAGCTGGCCTCCCGAAGGGACTGGTCCTTTATTGTGCCCGCCATGATTACGGCACTCGAGTCCTCATGCGGACCGGGACCTTGGCCGCGGTCATGAGGACAATGGGCCATCGAGACGTAAAAGACTGCGATGCATTATCAGCACCCCGACATTAGAAGTCGTTCGCGCCGCACTGGATTAGGGTACGCCGAACGATTTTGGTAAGCACGGGCATAACGAAAAGGGGGTCACGACAGGTTTTGGGTCACATACGTAGAACTCTAACAACGGCAAGTCATTGACAACTCTTGCAAATCTGGACGAAAACAAATAACTGACCGTCAATCGGCCGTCAGTCCTACATTCTGGTTGATCCTTTTCTTCGTTACACCACCAATGTGTCGCTTGGATGTTGTCCGGATGGTCGTCTGTCCAGGCCCTCCCATTCCCTTGGGATTCTTGTGATCTGGAACGATGTCGTTGTAGTCGGTGAACTTTTCGTGGCAGATCGCGCATATTCCGGCCTGTTGCCGCACCTTGCGGTTCAGCAGTTTCCGCATCTCCGCGGCGGATCGCAGCTTCCGATATACTCGCGGGTGGTGCGGATCTTCGACGCGCTGAACTCCAAGTCTTACCAGCCGGGGCTTGGGAAGGGTCTCTCGGCCGCAGCAGGAAAGCGATTTGTGAATTGGGCAGAATTCGTTGGGACGGAGTCTCATCGTGGATCTCCTGCGCTTGCTTGGGGGGAGTGGGTGAAGGAGTTTCAGCGTGGACCGGCGTCAAAATGAGCTAGAAGAACACAAACGTCGCGGTTGGGCACTTTGTCGGTAGAATTGCGATGGGATGGGAGTCACGATCGAACTGCAGAATCTCGGCGACGCTCAGCTGTGCCGCGACATTACCGCTTACCTGGAGCACGCGTTCAGTGGGCGACAAGGCGAGTGGCGCGTGTCGATTGCCGGATCGCGAGTGGCGGAGAGCTGGGACTTGCGAGTGGAAGGACCGAATGGCTTTGAACGGTCGTATGCTCTCTCGGCGGACGCCGGTGAACACGAGCCTGCGGCGATCCGCACACTTGTTCTAAAGCTCGTGCCGGCTGCCAAAGCGTGACCACGTCTTTCGTTGGTCCGGGTGCAGCATTCATTTCTTTTCGCTAAAATGTCAGACACACGAAAGGAGGACAAATGGCAAGAAAGAAAATCGATCCGCTAAACAGGAAGCAGTACAGCGCAGTCTCCGCCGCACTAGCCGTCTCCAACATTCCGGCCGCGGTGAGTTTTTACCAAAAGGCATTTGGCTTTTCTAAACGGGGAATCATGAATGGGCCTGATGGCAAACCCGTTCACGCTGAACTCACGTTGCGTGGCACGACGCTGATGCTGGGGCCAGAGAGCGAGCAAATGGGCAGACGCAGCGCCAAGAGCGTCGGCGCTTCTCCTGCTACCCTCTACATTTACGTGGAGAACGTGGATAAGGTGGTCGAAAAAGCGGCTAAGCTTGGCGCAACACCCCAAGGTCCCGTGATGGACATGTTCTGGGGCGATCGCTGCGGCACGGTCGTTGATCCAGACGGCTACGCGTGGATGGTCGGTACGCACAAGGCGGAGCCGACAGCTAACGAAATGAAGAAAGGAATGGAGGAGATGATGAAGCACCCGCCGACTGGAGCCGCCGCAGCTGACTGAGAACCCTTTATTTGAAAAGTACTGGTTGTGCTGTCCCTTCCGGTTCGCGAAAGTTGCTCAGCCCGACGCCCACCAGTCGATAACGTTGTTGCAGGCCAAGGTCCACACGCTCGCGCAGCTTAAGGGCCATATCGGTCAATTCTTCGCAGGATGATGGAGGGGAATCCGGCGTATGGCTGCGGGTAAGAATCTTGAACTGGCTCGTCTTCAGTTTGAGAACGACCGTGCGTGCAATCCGAGATTCTTTGCGTGAGGCCGACCAAAGCTTGTCTGCCAGGCGCCGGATCATGGGTTCGGTTTCGGACAGTGGCACGTCTTGCTCGAAGGTATCCTCGACAGAGATCGATTGTGTGGGCCGGTCCGGGACGACTTCACTCTCATCGACGCCGCGGGCAAGTTCGTGCAGACGAACTCCGTAGCGGCCGAAATTCTGTTGGAGCCCAGGCAAATCAAGCTTTCGCAGGTCTGCCACAGTCTTGACCCCGAGTTTTGCCAGCTTCACTTCGGTGACTTTCCCAACTCCTGGGAGACGCCCAACCGGCAGGGGCAACAGGAATGCATCTACTTCTTCTGGCTGAATTACGAAAAGTGCATCAGGCTTCCGCCAATCAGACGCGAGCTTTGCTAAAAACTTGTTAGGCGCTACGCCGGCGGACGCTGTCAGTTCCAATTCCTGGCGGATCTGCTCACGGATCGTGCGTGCCACAAGCGTCGCAGTCGGCAGGCCAGTCTTGTTTTCGGTCACGTCCAAATACGCTTCGTCGAGCGACAGGGGCTCGATCATGTCTGTGTGGCGTTTGAAGATTTGATGGACGTTCTTCGATACCGCTCGGTAACGCGGAAAATCGGGAGGCACGAAAATTCCGTCAGGACACAGGCGTTGCGCGCGCACAGCCGGCATGGCCGAGCGTACGCCGAAAGCCCTGGCCTCGTACGAAGCCGCGCAAACAACCGAGCGGTTAGCCTTCCAAGCGACGATTACGGGCTTCCCGCGCAGTAGGGGAGCATCGCGCTGCTCGACCGAAGCGTAAAACGCGTCCATGTCCACGTGGATAATTTTGCGGCCGCCCATTTGCCAAGCATAGTATTCCGGGTCCAAAAAACTATGAAAGTCATGTCGTATCAGGGCCGTCGCAAAATGCGGGTGCGGTAAATTCTAGGAATGCAGGCAGCTTCCACCTTCTATTCTGCGCTCGCGATTTTCGTCCTTTTTCTGCATGCGCTGTTCATTTTATGTGTGGTCTTCGGAGCCCTGCTGACCCATTCTCGCCCGGTTCTTCGCTGGCTGCATATCGCTTCACTTGTATGGGGAATTCTTACGGAACTGCTTCATTGGCCGTGTCCCCTGACTGTGCTTGAGAACTGGTTCGAAGCCAAAGCTGGCGTCCAGCCGTACCAGGGTGGCTTTCTGCTCCACTACCTGGACAAACTGGTCTATCCCGACATCTCCGCAACTGTTCTGACAGTTGCAGGAGTATTTGTCTGCGTTCTGAATCTTGCCCTCTACGCACGGGCAATGGCCCGGCGCCGCTAATTTCGATGCGTCATGCTTCTCTCTTGTGTCGCAAATGAGACCAGATCCCACGTGTCATCAGCCGTCGGTGTTTGCTCCGAGAATATGGAAATTCCCGTCATCGGCTCGAACTTTGCAAGCCAGAACCGAATCGGCCGTTCACCGGCCTTTCGGCCCGAATAACATTCCGCGCTTAACTTCATCGGCCTCATTCTCTTCGAGGATAAGTTGTCGTGAGCCGACCGCCGCCTTCCTTCGGGGTCTGTGAGGTTTGGGGAAACTCAACACGACGGCTGATGACGCAATTTCTGCGGTTTCCTCGGTAACCAAGCTCGCGCGTTCTTTCGGAAGCTTTCCTCCAAGAATGCGAGCTATGTTGAACAGCGAACGGCTGCCGCAGACCAGGCATATATCGTGCGGGCTGTCGCTGACCACATCACATTCAGCGCACAGCACAGCATTTGTGCAACGCTACCGCATTGAGAACTCGTCCCCGTTCCGGGGCACTCTCGACAACTGAGCCCTTCATCACCGACCCCCAGGAGTTAACTCAATTCTACGAACTTTCTGTTAGATAGCTAGTGCGCTCCTCTACACCTGGCGTTCCAGTTCATCCAGCCCCCGCTTTCCCCAGAACTGCACCTTTCCATCCGCCACAACGGCGATGTAGCGTCGTCCGCTGAGAAACTGCATGACCTTTTTTCCTTCCCGTGCCAATCGCGCCCATCGAGAACTGGTTCTAGGATTTTGCTCGAGTCCACGCAATTCGTGAGCGTCAAAGCGGAAATCCACTTCGCGCAACTTGGACCGGCTCGTCCTCCGCACGGGAAAATTCCGGCCTTCCACAGTGACGGTTTTAGCCCCTTCGACCATGACCTCGCGCCACACCGAAATCAGAGTTTCTTCTAAGCTCGCGGCCATCGTTTGTCATCCGCTGAATTGGCGAAAGTGCCGTCGATTCTTCTCATGATCCGATCCGCCCATTGCACTGCCGACGCCACCAGCGATTCCGTGCGCGGACTCGGGCGGCTGTCATGCAGATCTTCCGTGGTCTTTCGATGACGTGCGACCAGAATCCCGGCGATGATTCCCAATAGGCGTTTTCTCCCTTCCTCCATTCGATTCACTGTTCCAGCGGAATCTTTTACCCAAACCATCCAAATAGCGACCGTCGGTTCTCCTTATACCGCTGTTCCACTCGTTGACCGGGTCTTAAACGTAATGGCCCGACTAGTCCTGGCGCTAGCGCCCTTCATAGGCAGAGATGCAACCAGCAATCGGAGTTTCACGTCGAGATGGATGTCCACCCAGTGGACAGGAGTTGGTGGTGGCGTGGTCCCAAGAATGCTGGCACGCCTTCAAGCTGAGACCGAACGCGGACGGGAGTTGGACGGAAAGTGTGCTATACGCCTTCAGCGGCGGCGACGACGAGGACCAACCCATCGCTGGCCTGATTTTCGACGGGCTTGGGAATCTCTACGGCACGACAATCGGCGGCGGCCTTCATGGGGTTGGCACCGTTTTCGAGTTGATAGGCCAGACCAAAAGAAGCTGGAAAGAGAAAGTGATCCACCATTTCACGGGAGGCGCCGATGGAAGTCCGCCAATTGACGGGCTGGCTTTCTATGCAGACGGGAATCTCTACGGCACAGCTGAAGAGGGCGGGGGCCTGAGCCTCTGCACTGGCCTCGGATGTGTGTGGGTTCAGGCTGGCGCCGGACTCGGACGGTGGATGGAAGGAAACCTTGCTGCACCGCTTTCTCGACCATCCGGGAGCCCATCCGGCTGAATGGCAGTTTGATCTTTGACTCTGCGGGGAATATCTATGGCACGACCGCGGGAGATCTGACTGCCACCGTTGGGTCAGTGTTTGAGATCAGGCCGTAGCAGTCCGGCTTTTTCCGGGCCGGTTGGGGGCTTATTTACCGAAGGGTTGCGTACTCGATGCGTCCAAGTGCGGTTCGGCCTCCAGCCCGACTAGAATGCTCCGCGAATGAGGCTGAACAGATCTAGACAAAGGTGAGCCAATATCACCGGCGCGATTCTTCGGGTTCGTACATAGTAGATTGAAAACGCCGTGAAGAGGAACGTCAGTGCCATCGCACTCGCCAGTCCCTGATAATACCAGTCCCTGATAATAAGTGATAGCTCATCTGGGCAACACGCTGACAATGACCGCCAGCTCACGACTTCCACCAAGACTCATGACTTCTGACATGGTGTAAGCGCGAACGATTGGCTCTTCGAAGGACGGATTCAAACAAATGAACGCAATCGATAGAAAAGAAATTCCAAATCCGAATATCGAGTGTAGAGAGTTCGGTGCAAGAAAGTGTCCTGAGTATGCCCGGTAAAAGTACTGGACCGGGATCACAGGGAGGTACATTATTACGACCGCTGCGATGAGAAGGCCTGTCGCCCTGGGAATGTCAGCGAACTCAAGTTTCCATCCAATGTCCTTCCATCTCCTGCCTTTCCTACACATCACGTCCCAGAGCACTGTCAGCGAGGTAACCTGGGTTATCAGGCCTCCTACGAGCCGGCAGTCTTGTTGCATTGGTACAGTTGGAGCAGTACCACCAAACAGGTAGTAAGCGGAGCCGGCGATCGGCGTCGAAAGGCTCACCCACAGCACCAGACCGAGATGCGGCAAACGCTGTGGAAAAATGGGCCCCCGCGCATGTTCGCTCGCGGGAGGTAAGGCAGTCTCGCCTGAGTAGTGAGGACAGTCTCCTCGAGCGTGGCTGGGCGCATGGTTGTTCCTTTACTTCGGGTTTGAAGCATGCGGGAGTGTAAAACTCAATTACCTGTGCCATAACATTTTCCGATCATCATGAACTACCTTTGGTCCTTTCGTTCCACGTAAGCTCCAAAAAGAGTTGTGACGGAGGCTATTTAGACTCGAAGCTTTCGCAAGAGCAATGCGCAAGTAGAAGACGAAGGACGTTCCTCGCTCACTTTTCTGCAATGTACTTGCCCAGTTTTTCGTGAATATCCGTCTCCTTCAAATAATAGTTTGTTTTGTAAGGTGATTTAGACACACGTCCACTCGCGCAGACGAGTGGTGCCACTCTTTAATTGGGCTCTGTTACCGGCTAGAGGCGTGAGTCGGCGCAAGTTTCGTTAAAATTTCGTTAATCCGGACGAGCCCCGACAACTGGAGAGTTTGAATTATTTCATGCCTTCAAATACCACGGCACATTAATGATGTTGATCCGCTCATCCCCACCCAACAGCAGCAGCGCCGTCAGCATCTGGCCGCGCTGATTATGCAGAAAATAGTGATACCAGTGCCGCTCCACCATCGACGCAATCACCACCGCAACCGTCCGCTCCGGATTCTCCTTCTCCACCTTCAACACGTAGTCCACGATCGGATGTATCACCAGCCGAAAGGGCGACGACAATGTCACCAGTTTCGAAACCCGCGTTCCCGCCGGCGGATTTTCCGCCCACTTCCACGTCGGCTGATCTTCGTCCCCTTCGTACGTCACATGCACCGCCTCGACATCCGGAGACAGCGTCAGCGCAAACTGCAGCGCCTTCTCCGTAGCCGCATTCCAGCGGTCCACCGGAACCAGCACAATCGGCGGAGCCAGGCTTTCCGCGCTCAAAACCCCGCCACCCTTCAGCGCCACTTCTTCATTCGCCCGATCATAGTGACGACGGATACGCCCCATAAACACCAAGAGCGCCGGCAACAGTAACACCACTACCCATGCCCCCTCGGCAAACTTTGCCACCACGATCACCATCACCGTAATTCCCGTAGCCAAGGCCCCAAGCCCATTGACGAGCATCCCCCGCCACGCCGCCACCCCTTTCGCCGTCCGCCACCAGTGTCCCACCATCCCCGCCTGCGACAAGGTGAACGCCATAAACGCCCCCACCGCAAACAATGGAATCAATCGGTCCGTCACTCCTCCGAACAGAATCAGGAGCAACCCCGATAGAATCGCCAGCGCCCAGATCCCCTGCGAGAACACCAGCCGCCGTCCCCGCGTGGCCAGTGAATGGGGAAGATAATCGTCTCGCGCCACCATCCGGCACAGCCGCGGAAAATCCGCAAACGAAGTATTTGCCGAAAGACACAGCACCAGCAAAACTGAGAACATTGTCACATGGTAGAAAATCCCTTTGCCCGCTACCGCCCCTGTCACCATCGACAGCACGCTCTGATACCCTGGCGCTCCCGGATCCGTAGCCATAATTCCGTAGTACTGTACCAGCACCGCAATTCCTCCCAGCAGCAAAATCAGAATGGCGATGATCGCCGTCAGCGTAGCCCGAGCTGCCGGAACCACCGGCTTGCGAAAAGCCTGCACTCCATTACTAACCGCCTCGACGCCCGTCAGCGCCGTGCACCCCGAGGCGAACGTCTTCACCAGAATCCACAACCCCACCGCCTGCAATGCCGCCGACACCTGTCGCGGGGGAGCCACCACCGCTACTGGATGTCCCCCCGACGCCACTACCTTGTAAAACCCAAGCATGATCACAACCACCAAAGTCCCCACAAACAAATAAGTAGGAGCCACAAACGCCGTCCCCGCCTCCTTCACTCCCCGAAGATTGACGACTGTCAATATGATCAGGACCGCAAGACACATCGCCAGAGTGTGCGGCAACAACGAGGGCACCGCCGATACCAAAGCTCCAATTCCGGCCGAGATTCCCACCGCCACATTCAGCAAGTAATCGATCATTAAAGCCGCGCCCGCCAGCAATCCCGCCCGGTTCCCCAGGTTCTCCTTGGCAACCGTGTACGATCCCCCGCCATTCGGATAAGCTGCAATCGTCTGCCGGTAACTGAAATACACAATCACCAGCAGCCCAATGACTGCAAACGTAAGGGGCACGATGTACTGGACCCCCAGCAACCCCAAAGGCAGCAAAATCGTCAAAGCCGCTTCTGGCCCGTAAGCCGCCGAACTCAAAGCATCCAGCCCAAAAGTAGGAATCCCCTGCGTAGGAGTAATTCGTTCCCCCTCGTCCTCAGAAGAAGCAAGCGGCCGACCGAACAAAATGTTAATCAGTCCCATGTCCCCTCACACCCCAGTGACAATATCATCTTGAGCGCAGCTGGACGATTCACCAAGCGAATGGCCCAGGACCCCTATTCCGCGCGAGCTGCCAACGCCGTCGCAGGGAGTTCTCACGGGGAATCGTCGGAGTGAGGTTTTTGAAATCCTTGCGTCCCGTGCATCAGACCCCGCGAGTAACGCCAGCTACGGAAACTAGCCTCAGGGATCACGGTCGGACTTTGCTCTAGCAACCCCGGGAACCCGGCGACCTTCCACCATTAGCAGGTCGGCGTTGGGGGCCGTTGAACACCACCTGAAGGAAGAGTCGTATGCGATGCATGATCCACAAGTCTAAAAGATAAGCACTGCCCGACGGGATATGAGGTATGTATCGTAAGCGAGTGATTATGCCTGAACCCCGGATTGAAAAGTCCATACGTTAGCCCACAAAATACTTGCGCGGACTTTTTCAAGTCGGACGGGAACGCAATAACTTTTCCACGTTGCTCCTGAGGCACCCACTTCACCATCGGTTTGAAACGCGCGGGGATATAAAACTCAATCACTGGTGCCATAAAGTTCTCCGATTATCGGGGTTATCTTTTGGTCCTTTCGTTCCAGGCACGCTGAGAGAGTAGCAAGTAGAGTTCCAAGCTAAATCTGCTGAATGAGGAGATGAGAACAGCCGGCCTCGACCTATCCATTGCCCGTTCGACCTCGCCGCTCCAACCTGTCGCCATATTACCTCTCAGTCATTTTCATAAGGTTGCGCGGGCCGAAGGCCCAAAAATGACAAACAGGAAGAAATCCCAAGCTAAAACTTGCCGACCAACCATCCAGAATCGTTGGATCAGCAGCAAGTTGTTGTTCAGGCTATAATTGCGCGCACGAATGGCTCTTACCACGGGCACCAAACTCGGGCCGTACGAAATCCAATCGCCGCTGGGCGGGGGCGGGATGGGAGAAGTCTATCGCGCTCGTGATACGCGCCTCGATCGCATTGTGGCGGTGAAGGTTCTGGCCTCGCATCTTTCTTCTTCACCTGAATTGAGGCAGCGCATGGAGCGCGAGGCACGAGCCATTTCTTCGCTAAACCATCCTCACATCTGCCAGCTTTACGACATCGGCTCGCAGGATGGCACCGATTACCTGGTAATGGAGTTTCTGGAAGGCGAAACTCTGGCCGAGAGATTGCGCAAAGGCGCGATGCCGCTGGCTGAGGTCTTCAAGGTTGGCATTTCGGTGGCTGAGGCGCTGGCGTTCGCGCACCGCAGTGGTATTGTGCACCGCGACCTGAAGCCGGGGAACATCATGCTGACGCAGGGTGGAGCGAAGCTGATGGACTTTGGCCTGGCGAAACCGCTGGGCGTGCAGGCGTCGGCGGGGTCTGGATCGGCACCGTCGTTTACCGCGGTGGCCACATTGAGCGGGCCAAGTCCTTTGAGTCCGCTGACCACGGCGGGCAGCATCGTCGGCACCATTCAGTACATGGCTCCAGAGCAGATTGAAGGAAAAGAAGCGGATGCTCGCAGCGACATCTTTGCATTTGGGGCCGTGCTGTATGAAATGCTGGCGGGGAAGCGTCCGTTTTCAGGGAAGAGTCAAATCTCGCTGGCATCGTCGATTCTGGAGTCCGATCCGGTGCCGATCAGTGCGCTCAAGCCGAACACGCCCGCTCCGTTTGAACACTTGGTGACAACGTGCTTACAGAAAAATCCGGAAGAGCGCTACCAGTCGGCGCAAGACATCAAGCTGGAGCTGCAGTGGATTCTGGCGGGCCGGTCGGCACCAGCGGTTGCGACAGCGATGCCCGCAGTCTCGAAAAAGAAAGAGCGGACTGGTTGGGCAGGGGCGGTGGTAGCGGCGTTTGTACTGGGTGCGGCAGCTGCCCTTCTCTTCTACCATCCGGCTCAATCGGCCCGCCCCATCCGCGCTGTCATCGATCCTCCGGAGAAGACTACCCTCAACCTGACGGGCGATTCTGCGGGGCCGCCGGTGCTCTCGCCCGACGGCGCCTCCATCGCGTTTGCGGCGACCGGTGCGGACGGCAAGACGGCGCTCTGGGTACGTCCGACGAACGTGCTGGAGGCACGCGCGCTGCCCGGCACCGCCGGTGCAACGTTTCCCTTCTGGTCACCGGACAGCCGATCCCTGGGATTCTTTGCCGAAAGCAAGCTGAAAACGATTGATCTTAGTGGCGGCTCTGCGCAGGTGATTTGTGAGGCGTCGCTCGGGCGTGGCGCCGCCTGGGGACCGGGCGATGTAATTCTATTTTCTGCAGGACCGACGTCGCCTCTGATGCGCGTCAGCGCCAGCGGGGGAACCCCCGCTCCCTTTACCACCATCGACGCAGCGCAGCACACCTCGCATCGCTGGCCGTTTTTTCTACCCGACGGCAAGCATTTTCTCTATCTCGCGATGAACCACGATCCCACGAAGTCTGGGAACGATTTGCTCTATTACGCATCGCTGGATGGCCGGGAAAATCGTCCCCTGTTTCGTTCGCAATCGAATGCCATTTATGCTGATGGCTTCCTTTTGTTCGGGCGTGGCGACCAATTGATGGCACAAGCTTTCGACCCCGCCATTGGAAAATTGACTGGCGGGTCGCAGAACGTGGTCACAGGCGTGATGAATGATGCCGCCACTTGGCACATGGACGCTTCCGCTTCCGGAGACGGATTGCTCATTTTTGCCAGCGGCGCCTCCGGAGACGCGCAATTAGTCTGGGTGGATCGCGGCACGAAACAGATCAGCACCATCGCTGACAAGCTGAGCGACTTGCAAATTGCCGTGCTTTCCCCCCAAGGAGACCGCCTTGCTATGCAGATTAACGCAGGCGAGACGGATATCTGGGTGCTCGATCTGGCGCGCGGCGTTCGCACTCGGCTGACCTTTGGGCCGGTCGCGAATACTATGCCCATCTGGTCACCCGACGGCATGTGGGTCGTCTACGTGTCTCCTCGCGACGGTCACTCCAACCTCTACCGCAAGCACGCCGACGGCAGCGGCGCGGAGGAACTTCTACTCAGCGACGAACGGGCGATCGTGCCTTGTGATTGGTCGCACGACGGCAAGCTCTTACTCTATTCACGGCCCACAGCGGCGGGTCCCATTCGGCAGATCTGGGCTTTGCCGCTGGAAGGAGGTCGCAAGCCTTCGCTGGTCGTGGACCGGGGTGGAAGCGCAAAGCTTTCCCCAGATGGGCGTTGGCTCACCTACCAGTCGGGCGAGTCCGGCGTGGTTCAAGTGTATGTGGTGGCCTTCGATGGCGGGCATGGCAAGTGGCAGGTTTCGGCCAATGGAGGAACGATGCCGCGCTGGAGTAAGGACGGCAAAGAGCTCTATTATTTCGACTTGACCTTTAGTCTTTTTGCCGTGCCGGTAAAGGTTGCCGGCGGCGCCTTGCAATTAGGTACGCCGCAGACTCTCGTCAGTAATTGGACCATCCCTAGCACGCCCCTCTATGACGTCTCGCCCGACGGCAAGAAGATTCTTCTTGACCGCGTGCCCCAGCAGGTAAGCCAATCCGTGACCGTGGTTACGAACTTTACAGCGGGGTTGAAGAAATAAGCGAACCACGTGATCGGATCTAGGCCATTCACCACTGAGAACTGGCCAGTCCGGATTGTGGTTCGAGAAACGTTAGTGCTTTATCGGAGGCGCGCCCTGACAAGAAGCTTGTAGAGAAACAGAGGGTTGGGGCGCGCGTTCTATAAAGCCGTCAGAGGAAACCGCTCGTGCGGCGGACGCGGTGATGATGCGAATTGAATGGAGTGCGAGAGGGTTGTTGAGGAGTGGCCGAGCGGTGCGCCCGAGTAACGACGAGGATCGGGGGAGCGTGAGAGCGGGGAAAAGGACAATTTGACGATGTATTCCGTTAGTCCGTCTGCGCGATGGACACCACCCCAAAACCAGAGTGGGGTAAACCTGCAATGCGAACCAACCAAACACTCGCCCGACTGAGAAGCCGGAGGATACGCTGAACGCTGTCCACGAGTTTCTCCGCTTTCCAGGTCGAAGATTACCATACCGGAGATTCCATGGATGTGACCGTTCCGTAGTTTAGCTTTCATCTTCGCGCCAACATGTGTCACCGGTTAGCGCGGGACCAGCAGTTCGTCATCGCCGTCTGGTAAGTCAGGAATGAGCCAGCGGAAGAGCAGCGTGGCAGAGAGAGCGCCCGCGAGTTGCGCGGCGACGAACCAGGGAACATCGGATGGACGAATGCCCGCGAAGGTATCCGACAATGACCGCGCGATGGTGACGGCTGGATTCGCAAAGGAAGTCGATGCAGTGAACCAATACGCGGCGGTGATGTAACTTGCGACCGCGAAGGGAACCGCATCTGACCGCAAACGCGAGCATCCCCAGATGACTGAGAGCAGACCGAACGTGGCGACGAACTCGCTGAAGACTAAAGCCCATCCCTGCCGACTATGGGATGACTGCGAGTGCCAGCGCAGACCGAACATGAGGTGGGCGACGACCGCTCCCAAAATTCCACCGGCACACTGCGCAGCGATGTAGGCAGGTACTTCGGACCAAGGGATGCCGTGTTCGAGAGCGTCCGCGAGCGTGACTGCCGGATTGAAATGTGCGCCTGAAATCGGCCCGAAGGTTAGAATCAGCGCAAGTAGAGCGGCTCCAGTCGCGATCGTGTTGGCGAGCAGTGCGATGGCGAGGTTTCCGCCCGCCAAGCGCTCGCCCATGATACCAGAGCCGATCACGGCGGCGACCAGGAAGGCAGTGCCGAGGAACTCGGCCGTGAAGCGAGAGCGCAGGCCGAATCTCATTGGCGCCCGATGCTGTCAATTTCTTTTTTGATGGCGAGGCTGTCGATAGCATCGAGAGGCAAGCACAAGAACAGACTGATTCTGCGGTCGAGGAGAAAGAAGGCATCGCGAAATCCTTTGGCTCTCTGCTCAGGTGTTCCCTGGACAGCCGCTGGATCCGGCACACCCCAATGGGCAGTTATGGGCTGACCTGGCCATATGGGGCAGACTTCCCTGGCGGCATTGTCACAGACGGTGAAAACAAAATCGAGCTTAGGAGCGGCCGGCCTGGCAAACTCGTCCCAACTTTTGCTGCGAAGGCCGGCCGTAGAAATATGAGCGCTTTCGAGCTGCCGCAGTGCCTCGGGTCGAACCGCTCCCGAGGGGTGGCTGCCCGCGCTGAAGGCGGTAAAACGTGGGCTACCCTTATGGTTCATGATAGTTTCAGCCATGATGGAACGGGCTGAGTTTCCGGTACACAGGAACAAGACGTTGTAGTGTCCTTGCATGTGAGGCTCTCAGTTGCAGCAGGTTGGAGCGCAGCAAGCTTGCTGCCGCTGCGGCTTCACGGCTCGCACGAAGGCACTCATGATCGTGCCGTCTACTTGCGGTGCGATTGCATCCACGTCGATGTTCTCGCCGGAGAGAAACTCGCGGGCATCCTCTACGCGATAGATTCTGGTTGGTTCCAGCTCAATCTGCTCAAATCCGGCCGACGCGAGCTTGCTTCGGTATTCGCTTTCTTCCATGGCTCCGGCCACACAGCCAACCCACAGAAGCACGCTTTGGCGAATCTCGGGAAGGATCTCGCCGCGAGTGACGACGTCGGATACGACGAATCGGCCTCCGGGCTTGAGAACTCTGAAGGCCTCGCGCAAGACGCTGTCTTTGTCAGCGGACAGGTTGATGACGCAATTGGAAATGACGATATCGACAGAATTGTCGGGGAGGGGAATGTGCTCGATCTCGCCCTTCAAGAACTCGACGTTGTCGACTCCGGCTTTCCGCTTGTTCTCATTCGCCAGCGCCAACATTTCATCGGTCATATCCAGACCGTAGGCTTTACCCGTTTGTCCAACTCGTTTCGCGGAAAGCAAAACGTCGATACCGCCGCCGGAGCCCAGGTCGAGAACGATTTCTCCTGGCTTCAGTTCGGCCAAAGCGGTCGGGTTGCCGCATCCCAACGATGCCAGCAGCGCCTGCTCAGGGATCTGGCCGGCCTGTTGCGCGTCGTAGAGGTTAGAAGTGATCGGGTCGCAACCAGTGCTGGCCGTCGCGCCGCAGCAAGAGCTTCCACCACTTGCCACCCTGAGCGCCGCTTGCCCGTATTTTTCTTTCACGACTTCCTTGATGTCAGGACTGCTCATGTTGTCTCCCTACTTGCAGATTCGAACGATTGACTCAGGTGTCAGCGCCTTGTTACGGGTACAACACTCGGCATATAGGAACCGCAGCACCTGTTGAAGCGCATCTGTATTTGCGGTGTAGCGCAGAAAAGTGCTCTCTCGTTTTACGTTCACCAGGTCCTCCCCTTTTAGCTTGTCCAGATGGTGAGACAGAGTGGAACTGGGAATGTCCAGTTCTTCCTGAATCTCGCCAACTACGAGACCGTCGGGGTGAGCCGACAGGAGCAGTTGCATGATTCGAAGGCGAGGCTCGGTTCCCATTGCAGAAAACATATCGGCAAACTTGGCTACTTGTTCGGAGGATTTGCCGGTCTGGGTTGTTTGCATAGTTCGATAGTTGCAGAAATATAGTAAGATGTCAATTCCGCAGTCGTGAAGGCGTGTCCTGACACGGATCGCACTTCGGCGCGTGGTGATGAATTCCGGCTGAAGAGCGCCGGCTTCAGGATGACGTCTTTTGAGCGGAAGGGACGAGCTTCGTTCTGTCGAATTTCTGGACGGGTACAATGGCGGGCATGCGCATCCCGCTTTGGCTCAAGGTTGGCTGGAGTGTGTGGGTGCTGGTGTGGATGCCGCTTTACTGGCATCAGTATGGATTGCAGAACTTCCTTTACTTTTGCGATCTGGGGAACTTGTTTATTGCGGCGGCGCTTTGGTTGGAGAGTCCGCTATTGTTTTCGTGGCAGGCTTGCGGGTTGCTGCTTTTTCAATCCCTCTACACGATTGATTTGATCGGGGCCGTTCTCGGCGGTCGGCACATTATCGGCGGCACCGAATATATGTTTGATCCTCATTTGCCGTTGTTTGTGCGGCTGCTTGGTCTGTTTCACATTGTGGTGCCACCGCTGTTGCTATGGGCTATTTGGCAGTTGGGTTACGACGAGCGCGGCTGGAAATATCAGACGCTGACAACCTGGATTGTGGTTTCGATCAATTATTTCTGGCGGCCGGAATTTGATGTGAACTGGGTTCGCGGGCCGTTTTTCCGCGAGCAGCATTTCGTGCCGGGGATTGTTTATTTGGTGGCTTATCTGGTGGTTGTGCCGGTGGTGGTTTATTGGCCTACGCATCTGATTTTGCGGTGGTGGGTAAAGCGGTTCGCAGTTCATATTCGCGCTTAAGTTTTTAGGGGGCTTGCATCTCGCGGGGCTGGCTTAAGCAGGTTTGTCTTGCAACTGGCGTCCTTGCGGATTCTCCGTCTTGACCCTTTTGTTCTCCTGGCACTGCCGTACCGGGCTTTCACGGGCTGCCGCTTCGCGGTTAGGTCTATACCGCTTTCTTGGTTCGGCGGTTCGGGTTGGCCTCCCCGGATCCCGGACTAGGCGTCCGGGGCTACCCATGGCGGTCGATCGCACGGCGCTTAGCGGCGTTGGACGCCCACGCCTGCATGATCCAATAAAAAAAGGCCCAAGGGTTCGGGCCTTTTTTGGCGCAGAATCGGTTAGTGGCTTAGGGGGCCGGGGTTGCGCTGGGCTACCACTTTCTTGGCGTTCTCGGCTAGGGCTTTGGCCTGCGGCAGCAGATCCAGGCCCTTGAGGACCTCAGGATCGGCTTCCGCTTTTACTTTCAGGCCTTCTTCCTGGCCGAAGGCGTTCACGAAGATCTCGCTCTTGATGCTGGAACGTACCCAATCATTGTTCTGGAGCAGTTCCGCTTCGGTGAAGGGAATCTTTTCGAGGTCGAGGAACTTGCGGAAATCCTGCATGGTGGCATCGTCGACCTCGAAACTCTTGGTCGGATGGTGATTCACCATGTAGTGCTTGGAATAGTTGAAGAAGGCGTAGTGCTGCAGGAGCGAATCCTGGAAATGATTGCTCTTGATGGGATCGATCTTCACGTCGGGGGTGATGCCGCCGCCGCCGTACTCAGTGCGGCCGCTGTCGGTGAGCTTCACTTCCCGATTAGCGGTAGCGGCCTTCTCCTCGTCGGGGCGCTCGAAATAATAGTCGTAGAGCGAGACGTTGGCATAGTCGCGCTGAATCAGGCGCCCGCTCGGGGTGTAATAATGCGCCGTGGTGAGGGCCAGTCCGGTATTCTCGGACAGCGGATAGACGGTCTGCACCAGACCCTTGCCGAAGGTGGTTTCGCCGACGATCAGGCCGCGGTCGTGATCCTGAATGGCGCCAGCCACGATTTCAGCGGCGGAAGCGGTGCCCCGGTTGACCAGGACGACCAGAGGATATTCTTTGCCGCCGTCGCCGTGAGTGGCGGTGTAACGCTTCTCGGGCGAGTTGCGGCCGTGGTGAGAAACGATCAGCTGGCCTTTGCGCAGGAACTTGTCGGCGACGCCGACGCCTTCGCTGAGCAGACCTCCGGGATTCTGACGCAGGTCGAGAATCAGACCCTTCAGGTCGCCCATCTGATCGAGCGCCTCGGAGACTTCTTTTTCCGTGGTCTCGTTAAAGCCGGTGATGTGCAGATAGCCGATACCGGGCTTGATCAGGAAGTGCAGGTCAACGCTATAGCGCGGGATTTCGTCGCGCACTACCGCGAATTCCAGCGGCTTTTCCGTGCCCTCGCGCAGAATGGTGATGTGGACGGTCGTCCCCTTGGGGCCCTTCAGCAGGTCGGCTACGTCGCCGGTGCTCATATTGTCGGTGGGCTTTCCGTCGACCGCGACGATGATGTCTCCAGGACGAATGCCGGCGCGATAGGCGGGCGTTCCCGCGAATGGGGCGATCACGATAACCTTGTTGTTGCGCGGGCCGACGGTCATGCCGACGCCGTAGTACTTGCCGCGCTGGTCCTCGCGCAGAAGCGCGTAGGATTTGGGATCAAAGAAGTTCGAGTGCGGATCGAGAACGTGCAGCATGCCCGGAATGGCGCCGTTGTAAATGGCCTTGTCAGCGTTCACCGGCTCGGCATAGTTCTGCTCGACTAAGCTGTACACGTCGGTAAACTGCCGCAGGCTGTCGCGGACATCGGAATCTCCGCCTGGGGCCGCGGTGGGGTTGATCTTCTGTCCATAGAGCATGCCGAGAAAGCCGCAGGTAACAAGAACTACAACTACAAGGAAGAGTGTGCGACGCGAACTACGGGCCATTCTATTAGTTTCCTTCGGTTCGGGCGTAGAAGAAGGCCCGGCCACCGCATCTGAGCGCAGTATAGCACGTCCCCAAATGGTCCAAACCAGGATTGAGCTTACCTTAAGTAACCACTGAGGTGAAGCAGAACTACACGTCACTGCCCTTTATTAAGATGCGGGCTGGAGCGCGAAGGTTCGGAACTTTTCTCGCGAGATTTCGGTGGGACGGAGGCGGGTGTCAAGTAATTGTCAAATAGCGGGCTACGCGTTGCCGCCATCACGCCGGGGCAGTATGATAAAACGCATGGGTTTCTCGGAAACCATCTTCCTGTTTTTCTTGGCCTTGATCATTTTTGGGCCCAAGAAGTTGCCGGAGATCGCGCGTCAGGTAGGAAAGGCGCTGAACGAGTTTCGGCGGGCCTCAAACGAGTTCAAAGCCCAGATTGAGTCGGAGATTTCGCAGTTGGAGATGGAGAATCGTCAACAGATATTGCCCCCCTCCGAGCCCCCGAAGGGCGCCGTGGCTGCGCTGCCCTTGACGCTGGAACCGGCCGCCAACCCTACACTGTCTCTGGAACCGAGCCCGGAACACCGTTTAGAGCCGAGCTCCGAGTCCAGTTCTGAGCGCCACGACATGGTAAGGGCTCCCGATGCCTGACGCGGTCGCTGAAGCGCCCTCAGCCAAGCCCCCGCAGGACTCCATGCCTGCGATGAGTTTCCTTGATCACCTTGAGGAACTACGGCGGCGCATCATTTACTCGATTGTCGCGATTGCGGTGGGCTTTTTCGCGTGCTGGGGATATGCGGAGAAGATTGTCGGCTGGATGCAGAAGCCGATCATGGAAGCGCTGCAGAAGAACGGGATGCCGCAGACGCTAGTCTATTTGAATCCCACGGATCCCTTCAACCTTTACTTGAAGGTTGCAATGCTGGCGGGTTTGTTTGTGGCGTGTCCGGTTGTGCTCTATCAAGTCTGGATGTTCATTTCCCCGGGGCTTTACCGGAACGAGAAACGCTACGTCACTCCCTTCATGTTTTCGACGGTGGGTCTGTTTCTGGCGGGCGGTGCGTTTGGTTACAAGCTGGTTTATCCGGCGGCGCTGGAGTTCCTGATCGGATATGGCAAGCAGTTTCAACCCATGATTACGATCCATGAATATACGGATCTGTTTCTGACCGTGATTCTTGGGTTGGGCCTGGTCTTCGAGTTGCCGATTCTGGTCTTCTTTCTGGCGTTGATGGGCGTGGTGAGCGCGGGTTGGATGTGGCGCAACGTGCGCTATTCGATTCTGGTAATTTTCATTATCGCGGCCATCATTACGCCCACCACGGACATCTTGAACATGTGCATTTTTGCCGCGCCCATGATCGCCCTGTACCTGGGGAGCATTGGAATCGCTTACCTCGTGCATCCAAAACAGCGAAAGGCGCGGGCTGAGAAAAAGGGACGATGAGATTGTTCAAGGGGCAACGATGGAGCGGGCGGGTTCGGTTGTCCCTCTCGGCGGCTCTGGGCTTGACTTTGTTTCTGACCCTGTTTGCTTGTGCTCGAGAAAAAGATGCTGCAGCCGCGCCGAAGGAGTCAGCGCCTTCAACAGCCCTCCCTGCCGCCACGGATGCTTCCACCACCTCGGCGGATCTGGGTCCGCCTCCAGCTTTTAACTCGGCTCGTGCCATGCAGTATGTAAAGGAAATCGTGGCCTTCGGCCCTCGTCCGATCGGGAGCGCGAATCACAAAAAAGTTGAAGACTACATTCACGCCCACCTGAAAGGCGACCAGGTTGAAGATGACGCTTTCATCATCGACACGTCGGAGGGGAAGTTTCCGGTTCGCAATATTATTGCGAAATATCCCGGGACGCGCGATGGCATTGTCGTGATCGCCAGTCACTACGACACCAACTATCCACTGCGCGATACCAATTATGTTGGCGCAAACGACGGCGCTTCTTCGAGTGCGCTGCTGCTCGAAATTGCCAATCAGTTGCGCGGTAAGAAGCTCGACGGCTATAGCGTGTGGCTGCTGTGGGATGATGCGGAGGAAGCCATAAAACTTCCCTGGACGGACACCAATAGCGTTTACGGCGTTCGACACCTGGCGCAGAAATGGCAAGATGACGGAACCATCAAGAACATCAAGGCTTTTATTTTGGAAGACATGATTGGTGACGCCGACCTCAATATCGAGCGTGACCAGGATTCCACTCCATGGCTTGAGGGCTTGATTTATCAGGCGGCGACACGACTGGGCTATCAATCCCACTTCTTTGCCCGAACAGTCCCGATGGAAGACGACCACAAACCGTTTGTGCAGCGCGGCGTTCCGAGCGCGGACCTGATTGACTTTCAGTACGGCTACAACAATGTCTTCTGGCATACGACGCAAGACACGGTCGACAAGCTCAGCCCCAAGAGCCTGGAGATCGTGGGCACCGTGACCCTCGAGACGGTGCAGATGCTGGACAAGAAGTAGAATTCCCCGAGGCCTCCGCGACGGTTGCGCAACGCCTGGACGAAGTACTTGTAGACTTCACGATAGGCCGAGGCGTGAAATGCTATTCAGTGCAACATGTTTTTCGCGACAAATTCTGTCGCTTGCAACTCTCCCGCTGGTGTGCGGTCTGCTGGCATGCGGCGGCGGCGGAAGCGGCCAACCATCGGCGCAACCGTGTCCCTCGCTTCCTGGTCCGGCGACCTCCGGCCTGGGATCGATTGTCGACGTCTTAGTGCAAACGAAATGAAGGCACAGGGACGCGCGGGGATGTCCGTAGCCATCGCCAAGAAGGGAAAAATTCTCCACACCCAAGTGTACGGTTACCGAGATCCAAGCACTTGCCATGCAGTCCAGTCAGCAACGGAATTTCAGATTGGATCGGTAACCAGCAGTTCACCGCGGCGGCCCTCTTGCGATTGTGGAATGCGGGAGCCCTCAACGTCGACGCACCGGTTGTGGGCTACCTGGGAAGCTGCGGATTCGGCCCGCGGATCACTCTGCGCATGCTATTGAACCAGACTTCCGGCCTGCAAGATTATCTTGGTTTCCCGGCGGCAAGCTCGTGGCTCAATGCTGTATCGGAGCAAACCGTTCGCAGACAGATCGCCCCGGCCCCGCTGCACTTCGCGCCTGGGACTGCATACGCCTACAGCAACAGCAACTACTTTGTCCTGGGATCGGTCATTGAGGCAGTAGGTTTGACCACGTATGCAGATTTCATCAAGACTAACGTTTTCCAGCCAGCTGCGCTGAACAATACCTCCTACCTGCAACCGGCTTCGTTTGCGCTTCCTTACACCGCGACGCAGGGACCAGGGCTGATTCCTGATCCGTCGCTGTTCTTCTCGGCTGGGGCGCTTTGGTCAAATGTGGAGGACTTGGCGACCTGGGATGCGGCTCTCCTGAACGAGAGGGTGATCGCTTCATCGGTGTTCACGACTATGGTGACGCCAGCGTCTGTACCCAACTATCCGCAAGGGGGACCGTCCGATTATGCGGTGGGTTGGGTGCTCGGAACGGAGGTGGGCCATCCCTTCGTCTGGCACAACGGAGAAACCTATGCCTATACGGCGTTCAATGGCATGTTTCTGGACGATGGTTTTTCTGTGGCCTTGCTGACCAACGGGGCGGTAAACGAAGACACTCCTTTCTTGAATCTCGGGGAACAAATCATCCAGGGGATTTGCACATCGGCAGGCACGGCGAGGAACTGCTGAGCGATACCATGGACTAGGGCTTGAGCGTTTGGTCTTTCGCTTTTTCGCGATTTGATTTCTAATTCCAACCTTATGCGAATCGCGAAAGCGTGTCTGCTTCTACCCGTGTTTCTGCTTGCGGTGGCCTCAGCCCAAAATCCTGTCGACCAAATTATTGCCGAAGCCTTGAAGCCTTCGCCTCTGGAAAAGAATTTGCAGCAGCTAACTGATCAGATCGGGGGCCGAGTGCCAGGGACGCTGGCAATGCGGCAAGCCGTGGAGTGGGGTGTCGCTGCTTTCAAAGCAGCGGGCGCCGACAGCGTGCACACGGAAAATTTCACCATTCCAGCTTCTTGGGCCGAGGGATTCACCAGAATGAGCATCTCCGCGCCGGCGAAGTTCGATGTGCGGGTGGTTTCGATGGGGTGGGCTCCGGCTCTTGGGGCGCATCAGGATGTACCCGTGGTTGACGTGGGCGAAGGGAGGCCTGAGGATTTCGTCAAAGCTGGCAACGTTACTGGCGCTTTGCTGCTGGTGCATTCCCACGAGATGGCCAAGTGGAATGATCTTTTCGGCGAGTATCTGAGAGCGCCGGGCATTATTCTTCGCGCTGTGCAGGCGAAGGCTTTGGCCATCGCCGTCGAATCCACACGTCCCTACGACCTGCTCTATCGCCACACGGACACGTTGCAGGGTGAGATCGGACCCATTCCCCAGGTGCTGGTGGCGAGAGAGGACGCTTCGCGTATCGCACGCCTGCTGGCTTCAGGCCAGAAGGTTCGCGCCGACCTGGCAATCCCTAATCGCATTGGCGGGCCGATCACGGCGATGAATGTAATCGGCGAGATACGGGGCAGCGACAAACCCAAAGAGTTTGTGATCCTGGGCGCGCACCTCGATTCGTGGGAATTGGGTACGGGCGCGCTCGACAATGGCTGCAATGCGGCTTTGGTGATCGATGCGCTGCGCGCGATCAAAACGGCGGGGCTGCGGCCGCGGCGAAGCATTCGCTTCATTCTGTTTTCTGGCGAAGAGGAGGGTTTGCTGGGATCGCACGCCTACGCGGTCGCACACCGCGCCGAACTTGACAAAGCCACAGCGGTAATTATTTTCGATTCTGGAACGGGCAAGGTCACCGGCTTTTCTCTCGGCGGACGCAAGGATGTGGTCGATGCCGCGAACAATCTGGTCGCGCCGCTGAAGCAGTTTGACGCGGCCACACTGAAAACCACCGCGGAATGGGGCACCGACCATTTCGATTTCATGCTGGAAGGCGTACCGACGTTCGTCGCTGAGCAGGAGGAAGCGAACTACCTGATTAACTATCACGCTATGTCCGATACCTTCGACAAGGTCGACTTGGCCCAGCTAAAGAAACATGTCGCGGAGGCGGCCGCTCTGACGTTCGGTATTGCCAATGCTCCGGAACGGCTTGGTCCCCGCCTGCATCATGCGCAGATCGAGGAAACCATGCGCGAGACACAGATGGATGAACTGATGAAAACCTTTGGCATGTGGCAGCCGTGGCAAGAGGGAAAATGGGGAAGGGCCGACTGAAAGTTTCGGCCTGCATTTCCCAAACGATTTGCGGGCGGGAGGCTAGCGTCACAAAAACCTCTGAGGCTTAATTGAACCAGCTACTCTTCTGGATTCTCTTCAACATTTTCGTGCTGGGCATGTTGGCGCTCGATCTGGGCTTCTTGCAGCGGCCGGGCCATACGGTGAAATTTCGCGAGGCTCTGACCTGGAGCCTGATCTGGATTGCGCTGGCGGGCGCATTCGCCGTGCTGGTTTATTCTCGGTATGGGCACGCGACCGCCGTGGAGTTTATCACCGGTTACGTGATTGAACTTTCGCTTAGCGTCGATAATCTCTTTATCTTCCTCCTGATTTTCCGCTACTTTCGCGTCGCTCCGGAGCACCAGCACAAAGTATTGTTCTGGGGAATCGTCGGTGCCCTGGTAATGCGGGGCATCTTCATTATCGTGGGCATCGGTCTGATTCAAAGATTTCATTGGATCACCTACATTTTCGGGGCGCTGCTCGTCTACAGCGGAATCAAGCTGTTTCGTCAGCATGGTGTGGGGATTGAGCCGGAAAACAATCCTGTGCTCCGTTTATTTCGGCGCTGGGTGCCGATGACGGAAAATTACGAGGGGGACAGGTTTGTGGTGCGGCGCACGCGCCCGTACGCGACGCCCCTGCTGGCGGTTCTGATATTGGTCGAGACGACGGATGTGCTCTTTGCCACGGATTCGATCCCCGCGGTGCTGGCCATCACGTTGAAACCTTTTATTGTTTATACCTCCAACGTGTTTGCAGTTCTGGGTCTGCGCTCGATGTACTTTTTGCTGGCGGGCATGATGGAACTCTTCCACTATCTGCACTACGGGCTGGCGGCCATTTTGATCTTCGTTGGAGCGAAGATGCTGGTTTCGAATTATTATCCAATTCCCACCTGGATCGCACTGGGAGTCGTTGCGGGAGTGCTTCTGATTTCTGTGCTGGCGTCATTGCTCCATCCAAAAAGTCACGAGCATTAACCACAATGGACACCAAGGTTCACAAAGGGAATCAGAAACAACCTCGGTTCCCTTTGTGAACCTTGGTGTCCATGGTGGTTAATGCTCTTAGGCGAATCGGATGGCATCGCCTCTGACGATGGAGTGCTTGAGGAACTTGGCATCGTTGTGAACAGGGAAGTCCGTGCGATAGTGGGCGCCGCGGCTCTCTTCGCGGGCCAGTGCGGAACGAGCTACCAGCAAGCCAAGGGCGTGCAGATTTTGCGCCTCGTGCGCCCGTCGGGTTTGCGGATGGGCCACTCTTGGAGCAAGACGGTTCAGGTGTTCGATGGCCGCTTGCAGTCCCGTTCCACTGCGCACGATGCCCACATCCCGCCACATAAGATCTTGAACTTCGCGGATGACTTCTTCGCTCGCAGTGTCGACTGGGCCGTTGGAGACAGCACGGCGAGATTTGGCGGCGCTGGCCGGCGGATGACGCAATTCATCAAGCATCGTCTTGCCAGCTCTTGCGCCGAAAACCAGGCCCTCGAGCAGGGAATTGCTGGCTAGGCGATTGGCGCCATGCACGCCGGTGGCGGCGGCCTCGCCGGCTGCGTATAACCCCAGCAACGTGCAACGTCCCACGAGATCAGTGCGCACGCCGCCCATGGCATAATGCGCGGCCGGTCGGATGGGGATCATGTCGGCCGTGATATCGATGTTGAATTCCATGCAGGTGGCGTAGATGCGCGGAAAACGTTTCCTCACATGGTCGGGGTCGAGGTGAGTGAGATCGAGATAGACGAATGGGTCCTTGACCTGGCTGACCTCGAGCTCATGAAGAATCGCTCGGGCAACAACATCGCGCGGCGCCAGTTCGCCCATGGGATGGTACTTCGGCATGAAGCGATGCAGTTCGATGTTGCGCAGGTATGCGCCTTCGCCGCGCAAAGCCTCGGAGAGCAGAAAGCGTGGGGCATTCTTCAAGTACAGTGCCGTGGGATGGAACTGGATGAATTCCATGTCCCCGACTTCGGCGCCGGCACGAAATGCCATGGCAACGCCATCCCCGGTAGCGACAGCCGGGTTGGTAGTGTTGCGGTAGAGTTGGCCCATGCCGCCAGTGGCGAGCAAGACGGCGGAGGCCGACATCTGCTGCTTTTCGCCTCGCTCGTTAATGAGATGAATGCCGCAGACCCGGTCATCCTCCACGATTAAGTCGGTGGAGAACTCGAACTCGCGCACGGAGATATTCTTCAGCGTTTTGCTTTTGGCGTAGAGCGCGCGGAGAATCTCGCGTCCCGTCGAATCACCGTGCGCGTGCAGAATGCGGTTGCGGCTGTGCGCGCCCTCGCGGCCGAAGGTGAGCTTGGTGCCCTGGCGATCGAAATCAGTGCCCCATTGAATGAGTTCGTCGATGCGCTCGGGGGCGTCTTCCACCAGAACTTTGGCGGCCTCGGGATTGCACAGGCCATCGCCGGCTTGCAGCGTGTCCTGGAGGTGCAGACTGATCTCGTCCTCGTCGCTGAGTGCGGCCGCGATGCCGCCCTGGGCCCACTGCGTATTCGATTCGGTGACCTCGCGCTTGGCCAGCACCAGAACTGTGGCCGCTCTCGCCAGTTCAACCGCGGCACGCAGCCCAGCAACTCCGGCGCCAATCACTAGGAAATCGGTTCGGGAGGGCGCAGACTCCATAGGTCAAAAATGGTATCACGCGGCGGTCCCCGGAGCTGCGCGGATGATACGTTATGATGAGACTCCATGACCCGGGTGACCATCGTGGTGCAGCGAAGCCCCTACGACGCCATCATTGAAAATGGCTTGCTGGAGCGGGTGGGAGAGCACTTGCGCGAAATTGTTGGGGATCGTTCGCAGTTGTTCATTGTGACGGTGCCGCCGGTTCGCCGGAAGTGTGGCAAGAAGTTGATGAAGTCACTTTCGGCCGCCGGATTCAAAACGCGGCTGATTGAGATGAGCGACGGCGAGCGTCATAAGAGGCTGGCTACGGTCGAGCAACTGGCGGAGAAGCTGACTCGACTGAGCGCAGATCGAAATGCCGTGATCTTAGCGTTCGGGGGTGGTGTGGTGGGTGATGTGGCCGGTCTGCTGGCTTCGCTTTATATGCGAGGCGTCGACGTCGTGCAAATTCCCACCACCGTGCAGGCTCAGCTGGACGCTGCAATCGGCGGCAAGACCGGCGTAAACCTGAGCACTGGCAAGAATCTGCTTGGAACCTTTCACCAGCCGCGCGTGGTACTGATCGATCCCGCAGTGCTATCCACTTTGCCCGACCGGGAATATCGCGCCGGCCTGTATGAAGCGCTGAAGTGCGGAGTGATTGGAAAGCCGGCGCTGTTTGACTGCCTCGAAAAAGTTCAGCTGAAGGTTTTGCGCGGCGATCCTGCGGCGGTCGAATGGGTGATCGCGGAATCCGTGCGCCTGAAGGCCGAGGTCGTTTCCTCCGACGAGCGGGAGAACGGGCTAAGGCGAGTGCTGAATTTCGGACACACCATTGGGCACGCGCTCGAGGCTGAATCGGGTTATCGGCGTTTTCGGCACGGTGAAGCGGTTGCCTGGGGAATGATCGCGGCTACGCATATCGCGGCTGCGACGGATCGAATCGATAACTCAGCCGCGCGACGAATTTCTGACGCCGTGCTCGGTCTTGGCAAGCTGCCAAAGGTCGAGGCTCGCAGCCGGGACATCATCCGGTTGCTTCGGGGAGACAAGAAAACGCGCGAGGGCGTCATACACTTCGTGCTGCCCTGGGAGATTGGCAAAGTCGAGGTTGCGAACGACGTGCCGGAGAAAGTAATCGTCGAGGCGGTTTACGAGTTGCGGCGGCTAAGCGGTTCATGAAAGAAACGACAAGCAACGGTGAGTGATTCCACCAAAGCGACTGTCATTGGAGCCGCTCCCGAAGGAGCGAGCGATCCGGCGTCCGCCGCGCTCGTGGTCCGCGAGATGTTTACCTCAATCGCGCCGCGATACGACCTGCTGAATCATTTGCTCTCGTTCAACGTGGATCGATTGTGGTGGCGGAAGACGGCGCGAGGCTTTGCTTCGATTTTGAAGCGGCAAGACGTACGCGTGCTTGATTTGTGCTGCGGCACCGGCGACATGACGTTTGCTTTATTTCGAGAGGCCGAAGAGTCGGCCAAAATCCTGGGTGTGGACTTTTCCCATGCGATGCTGCAGCGGGCGAACGAGAAATCGGCGGAAAGGTCGCCGCGCTGGGTGGAAGCGGATGCGCTTCAGCTGCCCTTTCCCGACCAACAATTTGATTTGATTACTGCGGCATTTGGATTCCGCAACCTCGCGGACTACGATGCCGGACTGCGGGAGATGTTGCGGATGCTGCGTCTGGGCGGGGAGTGCGGAATCCTCGATTTTGGGGAGCCTCGTGGCCTGATCGGAAAGTTGTATCGAGCCTACTTCAAGCACATCTTGCCCGCTGTGGGTACGGTGGTCTCTGGAGTGAAGGGCCCGTATGTTTACTTACCGGCGTCGGTCGAGCGCTTTCCATCCCCGGAAGAGATGCTGGGGCGGATGCGCCGCGCTGGATTCCGGGAAGCTTCCTGGACGCCGTATACGTTCGGGATTGCAGGACTGTATCGAGGGAAGAAGTAGGCAGCAAGCTATCGTCCTGCGACTTGCGATGTGGTGACGGGATTTTCTGCGGTGAAGCAATCGGCAAAGGCATCGGCGACGGTGTAGCGGATCACATTTTCGTAATCTTCACCCAGAAATCCGCCCAGACGGTCGGTGTTCATAATGTACTGGCCGGTCATATATGGCGCAGCTTCTGGAGGAATGGCGGAGACTCCCAGCTTCCACATGGACTGCAGCACCAGACGGAAAGCCCACTTTCCAGGGACGCGCCTCAGTCTTGCGTGAGCCATTTCGATGCAACGACCAAAAGTCAAAGGCTCGCCGCGCCCGGCCACGTTCAGTACCGTGAGCCGCTGGGATTCGGGCTCCGTTCGGCGAACGATGTGTGCTAACAGCCGCGCCATGTCGTCCACGTGGACGAACTGAATGCGGTTTTCGAGATAGTGTTGTCCGAAGGGCAACACACAGGGAAGACGCTTGCCCTGATCGCGCATTTTGGCCGCGCGCTTTGCCCTGCCGTTGGGAGTGCCGCGAAAAGCCCCAATCATATAGTTCTCCACGCTGGCACCGGCAAAAATGTGGGGGCGCAGCATGAAGACGCCGCAACCTCGCAGCGCAGGCGCCCTCTGCTGGACTACCTTGTCGGATTCCATTTTGTGAATCGCATAAGGCAGAGTGTGCGCGCCGAAGGGAGAGTCCTCGCTGACCGGTTCGTGTAGATCCGAACCGTATACGGAAACGCTGCTCGGGAAAATAAACCTTCCTACGATGGAATCATTACGATTGGCTTCGGTGATGGCTTCCATCACCCGGGCCGTACCGGCCACGTTGATTTGCCACATCTGGTCCAGGTCGAGCACGCCAGTGCGCACGGGATCAAGCACAAAGGCCAGATGAATTACCGCGATGGGCCGCGCTTCCCGCACCAGAAGAAATAAATCGCGGCAGGACTCCTCTAGGCCAAGGTCCATGCGCACAAAGCGCAGGGGCTCGCTGGTCTGCGGGGGATTCAAATCAACTCCGATGACCTGATAGTCCGCCAAATGCGGCAACAGTCGCCGTCCCAGGTTGCCAGCGATCCCCGTTACGATGACACTTGGTTTATCACCGTCCATTACTTGGAGCCAGGAGTCGACGGCTTGGATGAGGGGCCGGGAGCCGGTGGCGGCATTGGCATGCCATGCGTCGGAGGCATTTCGGGCCCGAAATAACTTTCATCCAAGGTAGGCGTAGCGGACTTCTGGACCGCCTGCATCTGTTCTTGCACGCGTTGGGTGCGCAGCGTTCCACGGATCTCTTCTTTCAACTTATCGTCCAGCGGTTCGACGTCTTTTACGCCGACCTTGTAAATGAAATAACCGCTTTGGTCGGAGAACACAGCTGAGACTTCACCGGTCTTCAAATCCATAGCCGCAGCCTGGGTTGGGGGCAGGTTGTTTCGGCGTTCTTTGCCCATCTTGGTGCTGGGAGCCTTAGTCTTGATTCCGGCAAGTAGGTAAGCTTCATCTTGAAGCTTGGTAAAGTCTTCTCCGGCGACGGCGCGGGTGTGAAGTTTATCGGCTTCTTTCTTCATGACTTCTTCCGCGCTCTCCTGGCGCTTTTTTTCGGCTGCCTCGCTCAATTTGATCTTGGAGGCGGGGAGCGTTTGGGAATGCGGAATGAATATGCGTTGCAAGTCGACTTCTTCGTAGGCGCTGGTATTGTTGTGATAATAGTCTTCGATGTCCTGCTCAGAAATCTGCCCAGCCTTCTCCTGCACCGCCTGATTAAGCGCCTGGGACAAGATTTGAACACGCGCCAGATTCAAACGTTCCTCGTACTTTGGTCCTTGATCTAAACCCATTTCATGCGCTTTGTCAGCCATCACGAGCGCACTAGCGTAGCGCATGGCGAATTGCCGCCGGACACGCGGCGGCATATTTGGCTGGACGGCATCCAGAATTTTCTCGAATTCAGCCCGAGTGATTACTGTTTTGCAATTCTGGTCAGCCGCTTTGTCGGCGGGCGGGTTTGGGCACGCTCCGTTGATCGTGATAACTGGGGTATCGGGTGGAACATTCGAGGCTTCTGCTTCCTTTTCCTTCGTATCGGTGGGATTGGCGGCGGGAGTTCCCGATGGTCGGGTCGACAAAGTGGGTGTGGGAGTAGCCGCTTGGCCCCACGCCATCGCCGCAAGCAGCAGACAGACTAAACCGTATCGCGTCATATTTAATGATTCCTCCAGGGAAGATCAAAAAGGTCAATGAAAATCCTAGCACAGAGTTCCTTCGTGGGCGGCAGGGAGTGCCGAAATGTGCCCAGACGATGAATTGGCGGAGGCAGTCGTAAGCGGCGATAATGCTCTTATGGCTAACTCGCCAGCAATCCACAGCCCGGCGTCCATGCGTGCGGAAAAGCGCGCTGTGGCTGGAAGTTCCGTGCTGGCGGCGATCGCCATTACCACGCTGAAGATTGTGGTTGGGGTTACGACGGGAAGCCTTGGCATCTTGTCCGAAGCGGCGCACTCAGGGCTTGATCTGGTTGCAGCGATCGTAACATTTCTTTCGGTCCAGGTTTCCGACAAGCCCGCCGACGCCGACCACCAGTACGGACACGGCAAGGTAGAGAATTTCTCCGCCTTTATCGAGACCGGCCTGCTGCTCCTGACCTGCGTCTGGATCATCTATGAGGCGGCGAAGCGGCTGTTTTTCCACCACGTGGAGATTGAGCCCGGCATCGCCGCCTTTGCCGTAATGTTCATTTCCATGGCGGTAGACTTCTGGCGATCGCGCGCTCTGGGAAGAATTGCGGCGAAGTATGACAGCCAGGCCCTCGAAGCAGATGCCCTGCACTTCTCTACGGATATCTGGTCGAGCGGTGTTGTAGTGGTTGGACTGGCGTTGGTCCTGATCGGCCGCTGGTACGGTGTCGACAAACTGCGTAACGCCGATCCCGTGGCCGCGCTCTTTGTCGCCGGAGTCGTCGTATACGTCAGCTCGAGGCTGGCCCGGAGAACCGTCGACGCCCTGCTCGACGCTGCCCCCGCAGGCGTGCGCGGCAAGATTGTGGCGGCAGTGAACAAAGTGGATGGCTTGATCGAGGTGGATCGCGTACGCATCCGCCGGGCGGGCAACCGCTACTTCGCCGATCTTTCCATCGGGCTGGCTCGCAACGTAACCTTCCAGCATTCGGAGCAAGTCGCCGATGCGGTCACATCGGCTGTGCAGGACGTTCTGCCTGATGCCGATGTGGTGGTTCGTTCGGTGGCGCGGCCGGCACGGAGAGAAAACATTTTTGATCGCGTTCGGGCCGTGGCCACACGGAACAATTTCAATGTTCATGACATCAGCGTTCAGGATCTGAACGGACGTCTGCACGTCGAACAGCATCTTGAGCTCGATGAGCAACTGAGTCTGAAGCAGGCCCACGATCAGGTGACCCGGCTCGAAGCGGATATCCGTCAGGATGTGCCCGAGATTTCCACCATCCTGACTCATATCGAAAGCGAACCAGCCACCATCGAAACCGGCGATGAGGTTGGGCGCGATGCTTTGTTGGAGAAGAAATTGAAAGCAGTGGCGGCGCATTTTCCGGAAGTCCTGGATGTACACGACGTCGAGGTCAAACACGTTCGCGGACGTCTCTATGTTTCCTGCCACTGCACGTTTTCCGACGAGCTGCCGCTCTCACGGGTGCACGATATTTCGACCGAGCTGGAAATTCACTTCAAACAGGAAGCACCCGAATTGTTTCGCGTGCTGATTCACCCGGAACCGCAGACGGATAATCGTCGGTAAAAGGAGATTGGGCGTGATTGAAGCGAAAGTGATCTGGACCGATAACCATCGCTTTCTGGGGCAGGCTGGCAGTAGTCACGGCATTGTCGTCGACGGCGATAGTAAAAGTGCGAGCAGTCCGATGGAGCTGGTGTTGATCGGCTTGTGCGCATGCACGGGTTATGATGTTGCCAGCATCCTGGCTAAGAAGCGCGAGCCCCTTATAAGTCTTGAGGTACGGGCCGAGGCGGACCGGGCAGCCGCTCCGCCGACGGTCTACACCGAGATCCGGCTGGTTTATCGTGTTGGAGGAAGGGTGTCGCACAAGGCGGTTGAAGATGCCGTAAAGCTGTCCGAAGACAAATACTGCTCGGTCGCGGCCATGTTGCACAAGACGGCCAAGATCAGCTACGTGATCGAGTACTCCGAAAAATAAAGGCTCTCCCACTCCTCTTGTCCAGTCGAGCGCATCCCGTCCGCGGGTATTTGTACATTGCGAGCGCCGCATTCCTGTGGGGCGTGGCCGCTACTCTCGGTCGAGCTGCTTTTACCGGTCGACTCCTGCCCAAGGGACAAGCACTTCGGCCCATCGATCCGCTGATCCTGTCTCAAAGCCGTACGACGTTTTCTTTCATTGTTCTTATGGTCGCACTGGTGCTGCTTCGCGGCTGGGAGCGATTGCGGTTGCCCGTCTCCGATTTTCGACGGATGTTCGTGTTGGGGATTTTTGGCGTGGCCGCGTCCAACTACCTCTACTACCTCGCGATTCAAAAAACAAACGTGGCCACCGCCATCATCTTGCAATACACAGCACCAATTTTGGTATTGCTATACACGGTCGCGCGCGGGCTACAGAAGCCCACGGTTCAGCGAATCTCGGCCGTGGGACTGGCCGTGACCGGAATTGCTCTGGTGATCGGGATATTTGGTTCTAGTGGATTCCGTCTGGATGCGATTGGAGTCATAGCGGCTCTGGGAGCGGCGTTTTCGTTCGCTTTCTATAATGTCGGTGGCCACAGCATCCTTGCCCGTTACGATCGCTGGACCGTGCTGCTTTATGTCATCTTTAGTGCATCTCTGTTTTGGATTGTTGTGAACCCTCCGTGGAAGATTGCGGCCGCGCATTACTCGGTTGACCAGTGGCTATTCTTGCTGGTGTTTTCGCTGATTTCCGTTCTCGCACCATTTTCGCTTTATTTCGCTGGGCTGCAGCATCTGGAGCCGACACGCGCGATCGTCGTCAGCTGTCTGGAGCCCGTATTCTCGATTGTGATTGCGGCGGTCGCCTTGGGCGAAGTGATGCGGCCGCCGCAGACGTTCGGGATTGTGCTCGTGCTCGTGGCGATTGTCGTGGTGCAACTGCCCGACCGAAGATTGCACGAAGAGATTACGCTGGTCGAGCCCATGGAATGAGGTCGGAAAGATCACCAACGTAACCAACCCATCGTTTTTCCGCTAGGTTTTTGCCGGCAGACGCGGGATTCTTTGATCAGGTGGCTCCTCGGGCCACAACTCGGGGTGGAGCGTTGCTATGAAGTGTTCGCGCATCTGCTGTCTGGTTGCTTTCCTGATGGGCTCGTTGCTTCCTTGCTTCGCGCATCATATGGCCGTCGTGGTCAACAAGGACAACAATGTCGGCGGGATCAGTTCCGTACACCTGACCAAAATATTCCGTTTGGAAGTCAAGAAGTGGCGCGATGACAAGGACGTGATTCTTGTCCTGCACAAGAATTCCAGCGGGGAAATGAGCACGCTGGAACGACTGAACAGAATGTCCTCCAGTGAACTGAAGTCATTTATGGCAGCGCACCAGGGTTCGATCAGCTTAGTGGATTCCGACGAAGATGTACTAAAAGTGGTGGAGACCATGCCGGGCGCCGTGGGCTTGGTCGATGTCCGCTCAATCAACGATCAGATCAATGTGGTAAGAGTCGACGGCAAACTTCCGATGGAAGATGGCTATCTGCCTCATTAGGCTCTGCGACAGATTCCCACAGCCAAAATACCGATTCTTTCAGCGGCAATCTCTTAACTTCAACAAACGAAAATAACGTTGAGCCTTACTGACATCCTTCCCAATTTGCTCGCGCAGAGCATCCACTGTGGGGAACTTGATTTCGTCCCTCAAGCGCTGCAGAAAATGAATTTCCAATTCCGTTTCGGGATTCAGTTCGAGAGGATGGAAGTTGAGCAGATGGGTTTCGATGGCGAAGGATTCAGCTCCGAAGGTAGGACGGCTTCCCACGTTGCTTACCGAGTCGAAGCATTCCTGGCCCACGCGCGTGCGGGTAATGTAAACTCCGTCCCCGGGGACGAGTTCCCCATACCGACTGAGGTTGATGGTGGGGACGGTATACTTCGATCCGTATCCACGCCCCCGGCCAATGGTGGACAAAATACTGAACGGGCGCGCCAGTAGGTGACGTGCGCGGCTCACTCGCCCGTCGACGAGCAGTTTGCGGATTTGAGTGCTCGACACTGGCTCTCCCCGCAGCCGCAATTCCGGATAGACCTTCACCTCGAAACCCATCTCACGGCCGTACTCCGAGAGCAGGTGAATGTCACCCGCTGCCTTATTGCCGAAATGGAAGTTGTACCCTTCGTGCACCTCACGAGCTTGCAGACTTTTCTTTAGAACGTCATTCGCAAAGTCATGCGGAGTCATGAGCGCCAGATCGCGGGTGAACGGGAGCAGAAGAACGGCGTCCAAGCCCGCGGCCTCCAGCAGGCGAAGTTTTTCGGGAGTTGGCGTTAGCAGCTTCAGTCCGGAGTCGGGCCGTAGAATCCGCACGGGATGCGGTTCGAAAGAAACCGCTACCGCCTTGCACTCTTGCTCTCTCGCGCGGCAGACGATGTTCGCCAGCACGCTGGTATGGGCCCGATGCACGCCGTCAAAGTTGCCCACGCTCAACAGCGTCGGACCGAAGCTGGCGGGAATGTCCTCGAGTTTGTGAAAAACCTGCATTATTCGTGTGCTTCGGGCGCCCTCGCCCGCAACGGGTAATCCTAAAGTCCCATGGACATATGCGAATGTCCCCGGGCCCGGTTAGATTTCCATTGCCAAAGCCGGGGGCGAGGGCGCCCGCGCTACGCAAGCTAAATCTCGAATTCCAGCTTCATCCCGTCGTATGAAAGCCGCACGTTTGACGGCAACGAGGCATTCGTGGCCTCATGAGGCAAGTCATGGCATATATGGGTAAAAAAAGCTCGCTTCGGCTGAAGTCGCTCCACGAGGCGCAAGGAGTTCTCGACGGTAGAATGCGTGGGATGCGGGATGTGGCGTAGCGCATCCAGAAACAGGATGTCGAGATTCTGTAATTTTGCCAACGAAGCTTCAGGGACGCTGCTGTGATCCGTTAAATAAGCGGCGCTGCCAAAGCGGAAGCCGTCAATCTCGGCCTCGCCGTGGATCACCGGGATGGGCTCAAAACGCGCTCCGAAAAGATCAACCGGACCCTGGAACGATTTGAGTTCGACCTGAGCCAATCCACCAAACTTGTAATCCCCGTCGAAAATGTAGCGGAACGTGCTGCGGATAAAATCACCCGCTTCTGGCCGGGCATACAGCGGAAGTTTGTTGGGCTTGTGACGAAAGCTGAGGGGACGCAAATCATCAAGACCCAGGATGTGATCGGCATGACTGTGGGTGTAGAGCACAGCGTCAAGTTTCTGAATGTGTTCGCGGATGGCTTGTTCGCGGAAGTCGGGCGTGGAATCGATCAGCACGGTCCTGCCGCCATACCCGACCAGAACGGATGGTCGGGTACGGCGGTCGTGCGGATCGGAAGAGTGGCACACGAGGCAGTCGCATCCGATGGTGGGCACTCCCATCGAAGTGCCGCTGCCCAGCACCGTGAGCGTGGCCTTCATCGCTTGATGGTTGCGGCACTCGATGCCGGGGTTTGCGGCGGACGGGCCAGCGCATTCGTCACTTCGACGTAAGCCATGCGAAGTTCGTAGAGACAATTTTGCAGGAAGTTCTCTTCGGCGCGGGTGAGGTTGCCTTTAGTTTTCTCGGACAAGAGACTGAGTGTGTCGATGGTCTGGCGCGCTCCGATCAAATCAACCCGCGGCTGGCCACCCTGCTCGTGCATCAAGCCGAGTTGGAGCATGGCAGACATGTAAAGCGAAGCCATGAAGCGCTCAAAAGTCATTTCCAGTTCTTTGGTGGAATGTCCGCTGAGTTCCACTCGCGCGTCAAGATCCTTCGCGGATTTGCGATACGCATCGGCCTGTTCCTTCTGCTCAGCGACGGTGGGAGCGGGGGGCGCGTCCGCTTCCGGGCGCGGCGGAGCCGGGTCCGGTTGGGCCGCTGGCGCTGGCTGAGGAACGGATGCTGCTGCGCTGGACACTTCCTCTTGAGAAACTTCCTGGCGAATCTCGCCTTCCGACGTAAATAAGCGCCGGTCGGTCACGGTAAAACTTTCCTGCTTCTTTTCAGCCATAGATTGTCCCTTCAAAAACTTACAGGTTTTCGCGTTGGAATATTTCCGAAAATGGCAGAGCCGCGATTGAAAGCTGACTGCCGTCCACTTCAAATTGTTTGCCGGGAGTCGCGATTTCGCGCCGGATATATCCCAGCGCCACGAGGCGCTCGGCACCGCCGAGAGGCAGGGAAGCAGCGCTCGTGATCTCACCGACGTCTCGGCCGTTGGTTTGAAGCTTTGTGCCAACGGCAGGTAATGAGCCATGAACCTCAAACCCGGTAAACTTGCGATGTACATTTCCACGGGAACGAATGCGCTCCACAATCTCCTGCCCGATGTAACATCCCTTGTTGAAATGAACTGCGCGCTGCTGCTCGGTTTCCTGCGGCAAATCACGTTCGCGAATGTCCTGCCCGTAACGCGGCATCCCCGCCGCGATGCGTAACAGCTCCAAAGCAGTCGCGCCCACCTGTGTTCCGCCGGCCTTAGTGAGCGCATCCTCAAGCAGTCTCACCTGCGCGGGCGATAGCCACAACTCGTAAGATTCCACGCTCGCGTTGTCGCCTCGTATTACGGTTACCGCGACGTTCCGCCAAGTCACGTCAGTAAATTGCAAAGACTCCAGTTTTGATATCTCAAAACCTGTCGCGTGCAACACTTCCGCCGCCTTCGGTCCAGCGATTCCGACCGCGGTCAGCTTGTCGCTCAGGTTCGCGACTTCGACATCGTCCATAATGATGTAGTGATCGAAGGTTGCCAGCAACTTTTCTGACTGGGACTGGTCGCTGTCGATCATTATCGAGTCGCCCCGGTTGTAGGCGTACAGGTCACCCAAAATGTGGCCCTGCGGATTCAGCAGAAAAGCATAAATGCCGTGCCCCTGGGCAAGGTCGCGGATATTATTCGTGACCATGCCATTGAGCCAGCGCACCCGATCGCCGCCCGTGAGCGCGATCTTGATCCTTGAACTCAGGTCATAAAAACCGCAGCCCGAGATCAACCCGGCAAATTCAGAACGCGCGTCTCCGAAATCCGGCGGAGGCGAAGCCTGGTTGCCATGAACGACAGTCGAAGCCATACGATTACCTTCGATTATACAAGGCGAAACCGAGATGGATCCGCCGATCACACCAGACTCCCTTTGGATTCTTACTCTTAACATGCTTTAAACGCCCCGGCGCTCGGGTTATGGACTGACGCCGGTACGGCCTAAAGTTGCTTCGCGGGGAGCCGATAGATATTACGAAGGGGAGGTAACGATGATTACGAATCCAGCTCACAGATCGCCAGCAGTACAGAATGAGGCCGCTGCGAAGGCCGCCGCGCCAGAGTGCCGCACCGCAGCAGGCATCGGGTCCCACAGGACAAGGTAACGATCAGTCCCCAGGCGCCTGCTCAAGTCCAGGCGCCGGCCCATGCCCAGTAGACAGCTTCCTTTGCCAAGACCGGCGGCGGCGACCACAAGTAACGTTTTCCGGTTCCCCAAACTCCACCAACCATTTAGGCCCACGCCGAGTCCGGAGGGCCAATCAGATACTTCCCGGGCTCGGCGAGCCAAGCAACCTAGTCGGACCCGCCAAGCGATCGCCGCTTGTGTTACCTTTTTTCGCGTGAGTTCAAAAAAAAGAATTGCCGTTATTCCGGGCGACGGCATCGGGAAAGAAGTCATCCCGGAAGCCGTCAATGTCATTGTCGCTTCTGGCGCCGACGTCGAACTTTCTCACTTTGACTGGGGCGCAGACCGCTATCTCGTAGACGGCGTCACCGTTCCGCCCGATGGCTTCGCCATGCTCGAGCGCGACTTCGACGCCATTCTGGTCGGCGCCTTTGGCGATCCGCGCGTCGCCTCAAACATTCACGCCAAAGAAATCCTGCTGGGTATGCGCTTCAAAATGGATCTCTACGCCAACGTGCGTCCTGTGCGCCTGCTCGACGCCGCACTGTGCCCGCTGAAAGGCATCGAGCCCAAACACATCGACTTCGTTGTAATCCGCGAGAATACCGAAGGCGTTTACACGGATGCAGGAGGAGTGTTCAAACCAGGCACGCCCGACGAGATCGCGGTGCAGGAGGACATCAACACCCGCAAGGGCGTGGAACGCATCATCCGTTACGCATTTGAATATGCCGAGCGCCACCCAAAACTGGATGGTAGCCCACGCAAGCGCGTCCTTATGTGTGACAAATCCAACGCCATGACTCATGCCGGCGGCCTGTGGCAGCGTGTGTTCAAAGAAGTGAGCGCCGAGTATCCGCAGATTAAGACAGAGCACATGTACGTGGACGCCCTCTGCATGCAGATGGTGCGCGATCCGCGGCAGTTCGACATCGTGGTCACGAACAACATGTTCGGCGATATCATCACTGATCTCGCTGCCGGCCTGCAGGGCGGCCTCGGCATGGCGGCCAGCGGAAACATCCATCCGGGAAAAACTTCGATGTTCGAGCCAGTGCACGGTTCAGCCCCGCCGATTGCAGGGAAGAATGTAGCTAATCCGTTTGGCGCAATCGTAACTGCGGCGATGATGCTAGGACACTTGGGCCTAACCGAAGAAGCCAACAAGATCGAAGCCGCCGTGCTCGAAGCAGTACAACAGAAGCGGACCACGCAGGACGTGGGCGGTGCGTTAGGAACTAGCGAAGCAGGCGAGTGGGTAGCATCGCGAATCGGTCGCGCATAAGCTCGCGGCCGATCCGTGGCGAGCCGCGCCAGTCCGTGGCGAATGTGATCTCAATTAAACATTGCCCTTAATCTTTGCAGCCCCGCCAGCGCCGTCACATATCTCTTGTCCAGCGAATAGGCTACGGCGTAGCACTCTTTCGCCTTCTGCCATTTACGCTTGTGCTCATACACCCGGCCTAAATTGAAATGAGGATAACAGCGGGCCTCGTAGCGTGGAGCGGCCATGGCCCTTTGAAACCAGGGAATGGCTTCGTCCCATTTCTCTTGTTCAATCAGGTAAGCCCCGATATCGTTGTAAGGGTTCCCGAATTCCGGATCCAGTTGGATTGCCTGCAGGCATTCGGCGATGGCTCGGTCGTAATCGCCGAGGAACGAGTACGTCCAGCCGCGGAAGGTGTAGGCCTCGGCGGTCGCGAACGCTTCGATGGAACGGCTGTATAACTCGATGGCTTGCTGAAACTCGCCCTGCATCTGCAGTTCGTAAGCTTTTTGAAAGTAATCAGCCGCGATTTGCCGAGGATCGTCTTCGGACATAAATGAACTCAATGACTGAATTGAAGAAATTGTATCGAAAATCGCTGTCTCTGCTTGCAATTCTCGGACTGCTGCTGTTCTCGGCGATGTGTGCATGGGCGCAAGCGGCCGGACCACCGCCACAATCCAGCGCTCCGGCTGCTAACGAGACTCAGGAGCAGGATCAGAAACCGGCCAGCGCTAACCCCGCGACCCAGGAACAGAAAATTTCTCCCAAGGAAGCCGAAGAACTTTTTCGCGACGTTGATCAAATCCTGCAGTTCGCCAGCAAGGACAGTGGCCTACCGATCAAGAAAGAGGTCAAGCGACGCCTCACCAGCCGCGACGAAGTTGTGGCCTATCTCGAAAAAAATATGGCTGAGGACAAGGACGCGCAGCGGTTGCGCCGCTCCGAGTTGGTGCTGAAAAAGTTCGGACTTCTGCCTCGAAACTTCGATCTGCAAACGTTTCTCGTGGCCTTGCTGCGTGAACAGATAGCCGGGTATTATGACGCGAAGACTAAAACCGTGAACCTGCTCGATTGGATCGACGTTGAGCAGCAACGTCCGGTACTGGCGCACGAACTGACGCACGCTCTTCAAGACCAATTTATTGCCTTGGAAAAATGGTTGAAGGTCGGCGACACCGACCTGAACGACAAGAAACAGCCCACCGCCGCGGACATTGAGAACGACGAGATCGGCGAAGCCCGCCAGGCCGTCGTCGAGGGTCAGGCGATGGTTGTGCTCGTCGACTACATGCTTGAACCCACCGGGCAATCCATTCTCGCTTCGCCGCAAATTGCCGACGCCTTGAAAGAGACCATGCTCGTCGGCACTTCGGACTCGCCCCAGTTCAGGGACGCTCCAATATTTCTAAAAGAAGAGTTAACCTTTCCCTATCGTTACGGTCTGGATTTCGAGATTGAACTGCTTCGCATCGGAGGGAAAGAGAAAGCGTTTGCCGCAACGCTGGCCAATCCGCCGCGAACCACCCGTCAGATCATGGAGCCAAAAACATATCTTTCTGGGGAGCAACTTGAACCCATGCGCTTGCCCGACTTCGAGCGCGACTTCAAGAACTACGAACGCTTCGATATTGGAGCGATCGGAGAATTCGACGTGGCTGTTCTCCTGGATCAATATTCGGGCACGGAGGCTTCACACAATCTGTATCCGCATTGGCGAGGCGGCTACTATTACGCTGCCCGCCCGAAAGGCGATCCCTCGGCGCCGCTTTCCTTGGTCTATGTGTCGCGCTGGTCGAGCCCGGAGAGGGCGTCCGCCTTTGCCGCCATTTACGCCCAGTCGCTGGCGAAGCGCTACAAGCAAGTGCGCGAGGTTACATCGGACGGCAAGATTTCCTCCGACAACCTGCAGAAAATCGAGTCCCTGACCGGCAGCCACACTTGGCTCACGGACGAAGGCCCCGCAGTGATTGATGTGAATGGCGAGAGTGTGCTGATTACTGAAAGCCTGGACGAACCGACAACTGAGCGACTACGGCGGGAATTGTTTGGCGCGGCTGTGGCTGCTGGAAAATGAGCCGGTCTCCGGCTGTATCGAAGCTGGATGGATGCGCGTCTTGCGGCTTGCGCATCGCAAGGAAGCTTACCGCTGAAAGCCGCTTGAACCCTCTCTTGTATATAATCACGAATTCGCGATTGTCGAACGAAGTTCTCAGGGGGATTCTTGTCGCAAGCCGAAATTGGCATCATCGGCGGCAGCGGGCTTTATTCCATGCCCGGCCTAACCGACGTGCGGGAATTGAAGCAGCAAACTCCATTCGGTGACCCTTCTGACCCGTACGTTTTAGGCACGCTCGAAGGCCGCAAAGTTGCGTTTCTGGCGCGGCATGGCCGTGGCCACCGCATTCTTCCCACAGAATTGAATTTCCGCGCCAATATTTACGGTTTCAAGCAACTCGGCGTTGAGCGGATTCTCTCTGTCTCGGCAGTCGGATCGTTGAAAGAAGAACACAAGCCACTTGATTTCGTGATCCCCGATCAGTTCTTCGATCGCACTCGCCATCGCGTGGATACGTTTTTCGGCGAAGGCATCGTGGCCCACATTGCTTTCGCCGATCCTATTTGCCCTGAGCTCGCTCACGCGGTGGAAGCCGCGTGCAAGAAGTCAGGAGTAACTGGTAAGCGCGGTGGAACTTATCTATGCATGGAGGGCCCGCAATTCTCCACCAAGGCGGAGTCCAACGTGTACCGCAGTTGGGGTATGGACGTTATCGGCATGACCAACCTGCAAGAAGCCAAACTTGCGCGCGAAGCAGAGATTTGCTACGTTACCGTGGCGATGGTGACCGATTACGATTGCTGGCATCCGCACCACGACTCGGTCACGGTCGATCAAATCGTCGCCGTACTGCTGAAAAATGCCGAGAACGCCACCACCGTCGTTCGTAACGCCGTGGCCTCGATGCCGACCAAGCGAAACTGCAAATGTGGAGCTGCGTTGGCCCATGCCATCCTCACCGACCGCGACAAGATTCCCTCCGCCACTCGTGAGAAACTCAAACTAATCCTCGACAAATACCTGGAGACCAAACCCTCATAATGAGCATCCTTGCCGTCGGTTCGATTGCCTTCGACTCCATTGCCACGCCTTCGGGGCGTGTGGAAAATGTGCTAGGCGGCTCCTGTACATTCTTCTCGCTTGCCGCCAGCTACTTCACGGATGTTCGCATTATTGCCGTGGTGGGCGAAGACTTCACCGCCGAGCACGAAGATGTTCTCAAGAAACGGAAGATCGATACCCGCGGCATCGAACATGCCAAAGGAAAAACCTTTCGCTGGGGTGGACACTATCTCGACAATTTGAACGAGGCCAAAACCGATTTCACCGAATTGAACGTGTTTGAGCGCTTCCAGCCGCGAATTCCGCCTGAATATGCAGATTCGACATTTCTTTTTCTCGGCAATATCAATCCCACTCTGCAAACCGCGGTTCGGCGCAGCATGGATGCAGTCCGCCTCACCGGCGGCGACACCATGAATTACTGGATCAACGGCTTTCGCTCCGACTTGCTCGAGACCCTGAAGCTGGTCAACGTGCTGCTGATCAATGACACCGAAACCAAGGTGCTCGGCGGAGAAACCAATCTGCTTCGTGCTGCCCAAAAAGTCCTTGCTCTGGGACCGCAGGCGCTGGTCATCAAACATGGTGAATACGGTGCGACGATTTTTTTTCGCGAAGGCGCATTCGGCATCGGCAGGCACCCCTTTCGCGCCCCTGCTTTGCCCATCGAACAAGTCAAAGATCCCACCGGAGCCGGTGACTCCTTCGCCGGGGGGTTCATGGGATACGTTGCCTCGCAGGAGCAGCTAAACCGCGAAGTTCTGAAAAGGGGGCTCTTCTACGGCGGCGTGATGGGAAGTTTTGCGGTCGAGCGCTTTGGCACCGAACGCCTGCAATCTCTCACTCGCGAAGAAATCGACGCCCGTTTTCAAGTTTTTCGCGAATTGACCCACTTGGAATGAGCCGGCGAACCGACACCCAGCCGACGAAAGCCCAACCCACTCGCTACTGGGATCGTGAAATCGCGCTCGTAGCCCAATTCGCCGCCTGCGTCTCGTTCATCTCGTTCGCCTACTATTTGCAACATGGCGGCTTGCTCCTCTACGGCGACGCTGTGGCGCACGTCAACATCGCTCGGCGGGTATTCGATTCGCGCACTCCCGGCTTGCTGCAACTCGGCACCGTGTGGTTGCCGCTACCGCATCTGCTGATGATTCCATTTCTTGTTTCCGACACGGCTTGGCAGTCGGGCATTGGCGGTTCCATTCCTTCGATGGTCGCCTATGTTCTGGGCACGGCCGGCATCTTCCGATTGGTGCGAAGTGTTTTAAGCCTCGATTCCCAGCCCGATTCCTCCGCCAGGATTGCCGCATGGCTGAGCGCAATCGTCTACGCTGCGAACCCTAATCTGATTTATCTGCAGACCACTGCGATGACCGAGTCGCTGTACCTCGCTCTGTTCGTTTGGGCCGTGGTGTACTTCAGCGACTTCGTTCGACAGAAATCTCGGAAAGATGGCCCACCCGCTGTGGCATCCTCATCACTGATTCAATGCGGCTTATGTCTGGCTGCTGCGTGCCTCACGCGCTACGACGGATGGTTCCTCGCGGCTGCCATGTGCATGGCCGCATTTGCCATGATCCTAAGGCGGCGCGATCCGGTTCTGCGTCGCGGTGTTGCCAAATTCGTATTGCTTGCGGCAACAGCCCCCATACTTTGGCTTGCTTATAACGCGATCATTTATCGAAACCCGCTGGAGTTCCTCAACGGACCGTATTCCGCCCGCGCTATCGAGCAGAAGAACGCAACTCCGGGCTCTCCGGTACATCCAGGCTCTCACGATTTGCCCGTCGCGTTCAGCTACTTCCTGAAATCGGCCGAGCTGAATATCGCGGACGCAAACTTGCAAAAATTGTGGGTCGCGCTGCTTCTGGCGGCAACCATCGGGATTCTGCTT
>Ga0210396_10000362_pt1 | contig 63254 bp, 159 predicted proteins | sample IncBWH17OmetaG_FD_155466 | JGI IMG/M metagenome (GOLD analysis project Ga0210396, IMG submission 155466) | Forest soil microbial communities from Barre Woods Harvard Forest LTER site, Petersham, Massachusetts, United States - Inc-BW-H-17-O ... | reverse complement strand
TTTCCATTTTCCGGCCCATCCCCTCCTGTCCTTTACGTTCCTGTCCCCACCGTTCCTGTCCGGTCGGTTCCGCTACGTTCCAATCCAATTCCAGTTTCCGGCCGGTCCAATCCCGTACCCTACGTTCCAGTCCACTTTTCTCCTCTCCACTTTCCGGCCAGTCCTGTCCATTCCGGTCCAATCGCTCCGTTCCGCTGCCATCCCTTGCTCTCGCCTCCGTTCCTGTCCTTTCCTTTTCCGGCCGCTCCCCTTCACTCCCTTCACATCCGCGCCATTCCGCTTCCTTTATTCCGGCCAATCCAGTTCGTTCCGCGTCGCTCCTGTGCGCTCCAATCCCTTACTCCGGCCCCTCCGCTCCCGTCGCGTCCCTTCCGATCGCTTCCGATACGGTCCATTTTCCGGCCGCTCCGTTCCGCTGCCATCCCTTGCTCTCGCCTCCGTTCCTTTCAGCCGGCCAGTACGATCCGGTCCTCGCCATTCCTGTGCGCTCCTATCCACTACGCTCCATTTTCCGGCCTATCCCATCCAATCCCATCCTTTGCTCTCGAATCCCATCCGTTCCCCTTTGCCGGCCGCTCCGGTCCGTTCGTTTCACTTCAATTCCGGTACTCTCCACTTTCCGGCCCGTACTCTCCTATCCAGTCCATATTCGCTACTTTCCATTTACCGGCCGGTCCGATCCCTTCCAGTCCACTAAATTCCAATCCATTCCGTTTTCCGGCCACTCCCGTCCGGTCCATTACGCTCCTGTCCATTCCTGTCCGTTACGCTCTATTATGCTTTGCTCGATTAGCGATTACTCTGCTGCGTCAGTCACCCGCAACGAAGCATCGAATCGAATGAGAGCGCGTTTCACGTCAGAAAGAAGATCAGCGAGCGCGCTGTTCTCTTCACTGTGAGGATGGCTAATTGCGGCAAGCTGCGCCTCGGTTGCGCCTACCCAGGACCGAAGGTACTGCGCTCTGATGCGTGCGAGGGCCACACGTTCTTCCTTCGTTTTTCGAATCTCGGTGAGCGGGCGTCTACTGGCGCCGTGGGTTTTGCTTCTCGTAAAAACGAGGGCTCTCGTTTCGACTCGAATGGTACGCCCTGGTTCACGTGTCACGGTAACCGACACGCGAACTTCGTTCATGAGACGGCCAATCTGGCTAATCCAGTATTGGCGCGCCGCTTTCTTGACGTTAGCTTCAAGATACTGCCTGAATGGGTGCGACTCATCGGCAAGCACTGCGTCGAGCACCGATTCCGGTGTCAAAACAGTGCGCCAGTCTGCACCACCGGCCATATCCGTAAAGATGGCCCAGGCTTCTTGAAGTTGTTCTTTGGTGTACGAACCGCGCGGAGAAAACTTCATGCGCGGATGTTTATGTTTCGTCTTCACGATGCGTTCGTTTCATCGCGATGGCTTGCGCCGTTTTTCTTGGACTTCGATTTCGCACCACCCTTGACGCGTTCCATTTCCTCCGCGACCTGTGCTTGCGTAACACCTTTGGTCTTCATCGCTGTCATGAGCGCGGGCGGGATCACGAGTCGGCGTTCGGCAGACGAGCACGCCTTGATGATGCGATCGGTCTCACTTTCGTGGATGCCCTTGATGTTGAAGAGACCGTACTCACCATTTTTCTCTGCACGCCAGTCACCAAGACCGACAAGCTCGCCCATCGCCTGAAGAGCCCAGGTCACGTGCTCCATGGGAGTCTGGTCGACGATCACCTTGACGACGATCTCGATCATCCATTCGTCGTAACGAGGCCGCGCTCGAACGTCTGGCGTGCGATTCGACCACGAGCCGACGCGTACGACGTCGTGCTGAAGCTCGGCCTTCGCAGCTCGCTTCGTCTTTGGGTTCAGGATCGGAGAGGTGAAGCCAAGCACACGCACTGCACGCCTCATGGCCGCAGCATTGAGCTGCTTTCGGCTCGCTGCGACAGCAGTGAGCATGCCGGCTTTGATCCAGCGGCAAGGGATGACTTCGTCGCCGCGCTCGTTGAATGCGTGGGCATCGACGAACTCGCGCTCGAGGTCCTTGGGTTCGCGTGCAGAATCGAGCGGCGTGCCGTCTTGGCGACAGCCGACCATCTTCTCGAGCATCTCGGTGAATGACTTCTGACCGAATGCGTGAACGAGCATCGGACCACTGCCGATGAGCGCGTAACACGCGGTGTGTGCTTCGATGGACGGGAGCTTCAGATTGATCGATTTCGATTGGCTTTTCATTGTCGTTCCTCTTTCTTGTTTCACTACATCGCAGCCCGTGGCACCTACCGAGGGCTGAGAACTTTTATCGTTTTTGTCGTCACTTTTTCCTATTGCATTGACAGAACAGAATATCGCCCTGAAGAACGCCCACCGTGTCGGACGGGCAGGAGTGAGGGAGAACGCTTCCTCCGATGTTGAGAGCTTCGTCTTGGCAAGCGCGTGGCTCGTGATGAGACGCCATGTAAGACGTGATCAAAGAAGAGATCAAGGCAGAGGCAATGCAGCTTAGAAGATAAACCAACAAGGTGACATGTCGTTTTTCTTCAGACATCTCTTCTTCCTTCTTTGCGGAAATTCTGTACGGATTTTTCATGATTTGCGAAACGGCGACTTGCCTCCTGAAGCAACATGGTAAGCGTTTTCCCAGCAGTCCAGAAACGTCGTCATGGGAAGCGATGGGTCGAGCAAATCAATCGCCTCGTCGGCGGCTTTACGTGCTCGCGCGTTCGGAAACAACTCCTCGACCGTAGGCTGCTTACGCTTCATGCGGACTTCTTTGTGACTTTGACGTCGACATCGAAACCGAGCGCATCTGCCGCTCGCAGAATCGTACTCAGAGTGAGCGAACCGCCGAACTCCTTGTGGAGCACACGCTGCACTTGCGACGGCGAGGTCTTCATCATGGACGCGAGCGCTCGAATCGAGATGCCTCGGTTCGTTCGACTCGTTTCAAAGACATCGGCAATCTGCCGACGGAGCGAGTTCTCTTGCATCGCGACACGGACCTCCGGGTCTTTGCGAGCCAGACATATTAGCGAGACGTAAGACTCGCCGACTCGTTTTGCTTTTTTCTTTTTCATGCAGGCACTTTTGCGGCTATCTGCATGTCATAGAGTTCTTTGCCTAGCTCCTCGACACGTCTTTCGTGGCTCTTGATTTCGCGCACCAAAAAGTCCATGCGTCGATTGAAGTGCTCCAAGCAATAGCCGGCTCGGTAAATAGGCTTGTCACATTGCTTGGTATTGAAGACAGTGTAATGACCGAATTCTTTGCAGTTCATATCGTCCCTCTTTCTTTGAAGCTTAGGAGCGTAGCGCCTTCAAACGCTTCGAGTATGTCGCGCACGACGGCATGGCCCTCGGCGATCTCGCGCGCGTCGTCACTCACTTCTTGTGCACCTGCTGTGAGGTCATCGTAGAACGCAGCTGGGTTTTGGAGGTACTCTTGCCTGTAGTTCTGGCACTGCTCGATCAGCTCTTCGGGGTATTGTTGATCAGGCCAAATGAGCATCGCGGTCTCACACCAGCGCCCTGTGCGTGCGTAGAGATCCACGATGACGTCCCAGCTCTTGAACTCGGGCGTCGGGTACGTCTGATCACCTCGTCCAGCGCCGCCCGAGCCGCCGAAGCCCTCAGGCGCATTGAACTGGATCTCGGGCCAGACGTATTGCTTTTTCTTGGGCGCGACCTTGCGCTTTTTGACCTCGGCGATGAACTTCGGGACCGCGTCTTTGAGTGAGCGAGTGGCCTTGTTGAAGACGAACCAGTGCCTCGGAGATGTGATGTCGAGGCGATCGTCCACGAGCACGTAGTGGCCTTTGAACTTGCCGCGCGTGAAACGTCCCAGCCAAATCTTGTCGCGGAGCACGATGGGCGAGTCTTTGAAGTCGCGACAGAGCACGGGGTCTTTGGGCAGCCCGCGGACTCGGTCTCGAGCTTCTTCGGCCAAGATGCCGAGAGCCTTGAGAGCGCGCTCGAGTGAGTGTTTGGTCGAGTAGACGAGACGCCCCATGATGGGCGCCGTGCCGCCACCAATGTCGTCAAGCGCTTCGGCTTCGGCTTCGACTTTGGCTTTTGCTTCGGAGACGCGGCTGATAGGAAGTGACCAGTCGATGATGTTGTAGCTCCCCTTGGCGTCTCGCACGACCTGGAGCGAGCCGTCTTTGATGGGCATCCCGTTTTTCCCAACCAGAGGCGGGATGACTTTGCCCGTGAACTGCGAGCCCGGATGCCGAGGCGCGTCGACCTTGTTGCCGCGTCCGTCTTCCCACTTGCGCCAGTCTTTCGGTGCGCGAGAAACTTCTTTGCCAAACGCTGGCAGTTTCATTTGCCAGTCAGGCGAATAGATTGGTTTAGGTGTGTCGTCGCTCATCAAATCTCCAGAAGCTGGCTCAGATCACTCGATCCGGCCGCACGGGCAGCGAAGCTCGTACGGTGTGTTGCAGTTACCGCATACGCACACTGGCAAGGCGCTCATTGCCCGCTCCATGTCACGGTGACGTGGCCACTGCGACCTGGGAAGCCGCTTTGGCCTTTCGCGCCGCCAGTGCCAAGGAGCTTCATGAGCAGTCTCGCGGCGCGCATGCCCTTGCGACCGCGAAAGCAGGCTCTCTTGGCGAGGGTTTCGAAAGACGCGTTCGACGCGCTACGCAGAACAGCTTTCATCCGCGATCTCCGAATTCGAAACCTAAGATGAAGAATCCCCAGCGACGTGGCAGCAGCCTTCCAGGGATGTCGCGAATAACGCCGGGACGATTGCGGAACACGCCAATGCGTGGCCCGTGAAACAGAAGCATCTTCCAGAGGTGCCATGGTCCCATGTGCAGTGGCCAGCGGATCTTGCTGCCCACAATTCGAATGAGCCCGAGTCGAACCAAGAACTTCATTGCCCGCTCCTGATGATCGACCCGCCACTCCCATCGGTGCGGCTTTTGCAGAAGTGATCGACGAGGCCGCCTTGCCCAAGAACGTACTCGCCGCACACCGCGCAGCGCGGCATTTGATTCGAGACGCCTGAGTATTGACGGGGGCCGGCCTCGGTCATCCCGTTATCGCGGAGCCACTTGCAAGTTGCACATTCGCAGCCTGCGGTGGGAAGAGGATAGGCGCTCATGGTTTCTCCTTATTTGTATCGGCAATAAAAGCAGCAAGTGCCAGCTGACGACCTGACAGCATTGCGGCTATAGCGTAACCAGCAAAGGCGCCGTCTTCTTTGGGCATTCGACTTCGTTCCACGTTGATCTGATATACGCGTTCGTATTCGTACAGTGCTTCTCTGTACCGCTCCGCACGCGATCGTTCGACAGCAAGTTGTTTTTCAATCACGTTTCGTCCGTGCCGCACATCCTGTACTAACTGCTTTAGTTTCTCGAGCTGCACGGTGAGACAACGCTCAAGAGTGTGGAGTGGTACGTCGTCGGTGTTCTCGTGTTGAAAGTGTTCCGTAGTCACTTCAGGATCAAATTCCGTCCCGCACTTCGGACACGCGCTCATGCCTTCTTCCCCGCATCGTCGAGCACGCCGGCGGCGCCATCGCATTTGCACACGTCGCGAGCCTCACCACAGGTGTTGCAAAGTTGACCCGTGCCGTTGCAGTTGAAACATCTCTCGCACGACTCCTCGTCGTAGCAATCGGGGCAGTCCTGCCAACGCTCCACTTTGCTCACGTGCCGCCGCCTTTCTCGTGGTTGCGCTTCGCTCTCTTCTTGCGTCGCGATGCGCGTGGCGTGAGCTGATAGACGCGTTCATCAGACATGGGGCTACCCTTAATTATCTCTCGAGCAGTGAACTGCCCGATCATGAAGTTCCACGAGACAGCGAATCTTTTAGGCCATCTCATCGCTCCCCCTTCCCCGTCTCCGCTCGGGCCTCGGTCTGGAGCAGGGCGATAATGGCCTCCTCGTACGGATAGCTCTTGGCACCGTTAGGGCCGTGCCAACTCTGCCCAAAGCCCCGAGCTAACTTCGCCGCCGCCTCGATGCCCTCCCGCTTCCCGGCCGCGTGGGCTTCGTCGATCAGCTTGACGAGGTCGGTGAGGCATCCTGCACACTCGATCCGCTCAGTGCCAGCACGACATGGTCCGTTAGCGTACTCACGAGCCAGCTTCTTCGCGTCAAACTTCTCGTCCCAGAGACTATTCTCGCTCACGTCTCACCCATCCTTTCGCGGGGCCTGGGAGGCGGCGAGGGCCTTCTTAGCCTCCGTCACCCACAATGGATCGCAGACTTCGCGGCCTTCGCTATCCGTCCACGGAGGCAGCTCCGCGATCCGTTGCAGCGCCTCCTCCAGCTCTGCTACGCGGGCTTGTTCAGCAGCGAGCTGTAGCTCGGCGTTCGCCGCATTAACTACGGCTTCACGAATGGCCTCATCACGCTCCGCCTTCATCTTCTCGAGCTGCACAATGAGGCAATCAGCCTCCGTGTGTAAATTGTCGAGGAATGCCATCTCGTACTCCGTCCCGCACTTCGGACACGTGGTCATGGCTTTTCCTCCTCGAACGCGCTTGTGGCGAGAGCTTCACGTGCTGCGTGCGTCAATGAGAACGGTGCGCTCTTGTATGCGAGCACTTTCTCCAATACGACCTTATACCGCTCTGCGCGTGCGCGTTCGGCGTTTCGACTTGCAGTTAGCTCTCGGACCGAACGAGCGTAGTCTCGTTCATACACAACGATGTCCGATGCATCACAGAGCGCTCCTGAAACGTTTTTCCACATTACGTGGAGCGCATCAAAATCTGCCTTCAGTTCCGCGTCGAACGCTGACAGCCTCGCCTCATCACGCTCCGCCTTCATCTTCGCGAGCTGCACGTTAAGGCAGCGCTCGGGGGTGTGCGGTTCGTGCGGCGGGAGGCTCTCACGGATTACACGAGTCTCTTCTAGTCCTTCGCCAATCCATTCTTCGTACAGCTCTGTTCTGCAATTCGGGCACGGGGTCATGGTTCTCTCTTTTTCAAGTGATCGCCGCGCTCGATTTCGTTTCGAACAGCGCGTACCGACATGGCTGCCACAGTGGCTTCTTCGAGCTTGGAATTATGAAGTAGGTCTTCGACACGGTGGCTCAAGAAGATGACGATCTTGTCGCGTTCGTCCTGAGCGCCGGTCTTGAGCTTCGCGATTTCTTCTTTGGCCATCTCGAGGCGCGTCGTCGCGAGGTCAAGCTCGGCTTCGAGCACGCCGTTTTCGTCGGCGATCTCTCGAGCGCGCAAGTCCGGATCCTTGCACATGTACTCGCGTACGTATTCGCGCGTTCGTGCTTTCCACGCGTCACGTTCCGCGATCATCTCGGCGAGCTTCCACACGGCCTCCGCCCAGCGACAGCGATCCACGTCGTGCTCTTCGTGATTAGGCGAATCGAGATAATCATAGAACGCGCGGTCGTTGTTGCAGCTCAAACAGCGACCGCTGCCCGCCTCGCACGTGAGGTGTTTGCAGTCTCGAACGTGAAGCATCGTGCCGCAGTTGCGGCAGGGTTTGTCTTCTTTCAGCTTGAAGGCCATCACGTCACCTGCTTCGGCCGAAACGCTTCGAGCACCTTGGTCTCGGCAGCGAGCACCGCGGGCGTCGCTTCTTCGGGATGCCTCGCGATGTAACGGCACACGAGAGGCCGCGCGGCTTCGAGCGCGTCGCGGAGGCGCGCGTTTTCCGTCTCGATTGCTTTGCGCGCGGTTTCCTGCGTTTCAGCGTGCTTCTCAAGCTTCTCCCACCACTCGAGGCTAATTACAAGTACGTGCGCGTGCATCGAGGCGCTCATCTTCGACTTTGCCCACTTGGACGCGAGAATGTCGCGACACCTCGATGGCGAGTGCGGCAAAGTCTCATCCGGTAGCTCGTGCGGCCAGCGACCTTGACCAACCATGATGGTCGATTCGCGCTCACTCAGCTCGGTTTCGCAGTACTCGCACTTCATGTACTCGCTCCTTCAAGCGCCTTGCGAAGAGAATCTTTTGCGATCTGAAACCCGAATCTCACGCCTTCGAGCGCGTCACGCCCGTACTGATACCCGGCTTTCTTCTTTTCCTCCCACGCGCGTTCGAAGGCGCGCCGATCGGAAAGCCAGACTCGTATCGCTTCACGCAGTTTGAAGTTTTGCGACTCGACTTCGACTAGCTTAACGCGAAGACACTCGGAGCAATCGTATGCCTCTCGCTCGGTAGCGCAATGTGGCTTGTCATTCATGGTTGGCTCTCAATCATAGAAACACCGACCTTGCGAGAATAGGCGCATCGGCGTCTTTGCCTGGCTTCCAATATGGCTCAATCCACTGCATGCGCCTGAGGCTCTGCTTTGGGCCACAAGCTTGATTGCGATAGTGGCCGCGCACGACGAACTGAAACGCGGGCGACTTGTGGTGCGTGCCATTGACGTATCGACGCACGCCCTCGCGGACGTCGGCGCGAACTTCTTTGCCGAGCACCGTGTACCGATGCTCAGGAGGCACGCCACGAACGCGTTTGGCTTGTGAGAGCCTGAGGCCCTCATACTTCCAATTGCTCTTGGTTTGATAGGCGACGAGCATCCCGGCGACGTAGTGACGGATCATGATGAACATCCGCTGCTCTTCTTTCGTCGCATTGCGCATGGAACCTTCAGGAGGTAAAGCGCCACCTCTGTCCCTCTCGTCTTTATCTTTGGGCTCAGGCTCTGATGATGGCATGGAAACTTTAGCGCCAAGATCATCGGCCTCGAGTTGCTCTTCATCATCCACTTGTGGAACTTCAGATTCATCCAGAGGCGTAAAGAGCAAATCGTCAATAGTGTCCGAGAGCATAAACATCGTACGATGCCTTGAGCCACCGCACACATGAAGACCAACCTCGCCAAGACGTGCAATGTCGAGACGAGCATATTCCGCATCTACGAGACCGATTGGAATGCGAAATACGATGCCGGGTGAAGGAAAGTGAACGTCGTTGAAACCCACGGACTCGGCCGTCGTGCACATGAGGGCAGCCGCGTACGTGTCCGAGTGCGCTTCGAGTGTCGTGAATCCATCGTGAGCCCAGCGCTCAATGCCGCTCGATTCGTCCATGTCGTCGCCGCGATCTTTGTTGGATTGCCAACAGAGAGCGGCCCACTTGCAAAGCTCATCGTATGGAAACGACCAAGGCTGCGAGAATCTCTTTCGCTGAGCCGCAGACGGCCCTAAGTCGATGACTCGAACGCGCTGCCTGATGAGATTGAGTAACTCATCGAGCGGGACTGGTTCGCCTGTGTCAGCATCGACGACTTCACGAGCCGCAGCGATGCCGCCGAAATAATTCTCAGGCCTCGAAGGCCTCTCTTCGTCGTCGGTCATGACAGCAGCGCATCTCCAGGAACGCCGTGCGCCCGGTTCCACGCGACGAGCTTGTCGTTGAACTCGACACGCGACGCGTCGATCTGCGTCTGCGAGAGCGCGAGCACGACGCGCAAAAACTCATCCACGTCATCGGGTTTGTTCTCGGACGTCATGAGCGTGTAGACGAGGAGCCCGAAGCGCTGCGTTTGAGGCGAGCATGCTTCGATGACTTCGCGCATCTTATGAACGAACGATACTTTCATCACCTCTTACCTCTTCTTCCTCTTTCTTGCGTTTCTTTTTGCCGCCTTGCGTACCGACTTCTTTTTGGGCTCTTGAGCGAGCTGGTAGCAAGCGATCACGACATCGTTTCTGATACCTTCTAAGCCTTCGTCATAGAGATAGTCTTCTACGTCGGCGTAGCTACTGAACGCTCGACTGAGTTCTAGATACCATTGCTTGTAATCAACAGACGTGTACATCTTGTTAGCGACGACCCAAATTTTGCTCGGCATCTTCATGACTTGATCGCAGCTCCGCTAATGTGAAGGTGAGCGCCGCACTCACACACGATTTCGATTCCGATGTTGAGAATCTCGGGAAAGCCTTTTGGAACCGTGACTTCGAGTCCTGTTAGAGTCGGGACCTCGCGCTCGCAGTTTGTGCAATGAGGCTTTTCACGGTGCTGTCCTGGAAATCGAACCACGTTGCTCATCGCGATTTGCTGCATCTCTCGTAGTGAAAGCCGCTGTCACGACTGCACTCCTTGCACCAAAGCGTTAGCTGGTCCTCGGAAGTCGGGCCAAGAAATGGATGAGCGAGACTCTTGGCGAAGCGAAACCCAGCTTCTTCGACAACGTCCAAGCGCTTGAGCGCGGCGTTCGCGGCTTGCGCGATGAGCGCCAGGTCCGAGTCGTCACGCCTCTTGAGGCACGAGCGCCAAAGCCTCTCGAGAAGCTCGCGTTGCTTGTTCCAGATCTGATCATCGTCACTCATTTACTCGTCTCCTTGAAAGGCACGCGTGTGCTGTTCGCGGATGAACCGTCGAATCAGGATGGAAGCCGGCTCGCCCATGTGCGTCGAAAGCTCACGGAGCTGCATGCTTTCGTCTTTTGTGAGCAGCAGCGTGAACTTCTTCGAGCGGATCTCGCTCTTCGTTTTCGTGGGTCTGGCCATATGGGATAAGATACGGCAAATAAACTGCGACGTCAACTTCGTCGCGAGGCTCTGGTAGAATCGAGGCCGATGCCGCGAGAACCTAAGCCATCTCTGCCGATGATCGAGGTCATCGAAGGGGAGATGTCGATCCTCCGGCTCGGGCCGGTCACGATGCAGTGCTACGCGCTCGTGACGGTGTCAGCGAAGTCTGGCTTTCAGGGTCTCCTTGGGCTCCGAAGACCCCGTATCGAGGTGCAGACAACGGGCGGAGTCTTGCACGATCCCGAGTGGTGCGAAATCGGCAACATCTGGATTGACGCAGATCCCGACGTGCCACTCGAGCACAAGGAACTGAATATCATTCATCCCGGCCAAGTGCTCCGCGCGACGCTGATGAATCACTCGAAAGAGATCCGGAACGTCACGCTTGCGATTGAAGGCGACGCGGTGCGATTCGTTCACTGGGCGCTCGAGTGTCCCAAGTACTATGAAAGTGACGAGAGCTGTCCCGATTGCCGGTGGCGGACGCAGTGTCGTCACGAGGCCTGCGAGCGCTCACCTCTTGAAGCGAAACGCTGCGCCGAATCAACGCTTGAAGCCGTGTTCCGAAAAGAAGGTCGTATTACGCTTTAGACTGGGGTGAGAATAATGCTGTGCCAGATACTGCTACTCGGGAATACCACGACACGTCCACTCGACTCCACGCGATAATCGCGAATGCGTTCTCCTTTTCCCAGGACCCGCTGATCACGAAGTGCGGCGCCAAGTCGCGTTTTGTTTCCGAGATGTGCTGGCGACAGAACCGCATCCCTTCCACCGTCACGTTCTGAAAGACTGATTTTATGCACGTATTGAGTGTGATAGCGCAAATGATCAGGCTTCTCTCGTATGTGCTGAACTAATCCAGAGCGCAAGAGCATCTTGCGAACGCCTGGTTTGAATTCGTACTCGACGATGATCTGATTGTCTTGTTCAATTCTTAACCAAGCAACTTTGTTTTTAGTTTTGGCATCGCGGAGTACGAAGTTCACTGTCCCCGATCCCATGTAATCCACGTCTGTCATCGCAAAACCATTTTCCAAAAAGAAGTCTTCAAGGACCGCGAGCTGGTCTGACGTCTTCATGACGTTCCCTTGTTCGGCAAAATCGTAACCGCAGTCTCCGCCATGGCTAGAGTCACTCTGCACTCGAAGCAGAAACGCGAACGGTCATCGCTCGTGAAGCGCGTGTGTTTCTCATAGGTCATTCCAATCGTGATGCTACCGCGAACCATGTGAGCAATCGAGGCTTCGGACGTGAATCCATGCCCAAGCGTGCTCGACGCGTCATTCGCGCCACGCACGATGCCCTCGATGAGCTGGCACATGAGACAAGATGTCGTCACTGATAGATCTTCCCATCGTGGACATAGAGATTCACTTCACCAAATGAATGCGCAACGTTCGCAAGCGTATCTGAAACTTCATCAGGCCAATCATCATGGAAACCGACCCCATGACCATTGCGCGTGAACCAAAAGTCCATACCTGCGCGTTCCATCTTAGGTGTTCCTCTAACGCGGTCAGGTGTTTCATCGAGCACCTTCCAGGTCTTATCGAGAAAACGTTTGCAGTCAGCGATCATTCGATCCTCTGTTTTTGAATCGAGATCGTCTGGACTGTAATTACTATCTAGAGGCTCGCCTCCTGCTTCATTGCTTTCGTCGCTACTAGAAAAGAGAGCTGCTGCGACGTAGCCGTCGAAGAAGTCTTCCAAGTCACCTCGCGAGTACATTCGTTTTCTCCTAGCGTCGCAGCTCTAACGATTCGGTTCTCGAGATCGGTGTTGTTACGCAATCGAGCACGCCATCAGGCACTGGGTCATATCCTCCGCGTTCCTGATACACGCGGACTTCGTGTTCCGGCGTCACGTAAACCATGCAGATCCAGATCACTTCGCGCCTTTGCCGACCGCGGAACTCGAACTGGTCTTGTTCTGAGATTTCGAACGCGTAGTCACCGTCATTGCCCAATCTTTTTACCGGCCCCACACGAATGATGCCGCGCGTCGTCAGTGCGTCTTCAGGATCTTCGACGCCTTTGGTCGCCACGGTGATGGCGCAGCGCTTCTGAATGATTGTCGCGTGCTCTTTCACCGTGATGTCTTCGCTGCGCTTCTTTGCCATGTCACTTCTCATTTCTTCAATAGGAAGTGTTCGATCAGCCATCCAATCGCCGTGCCGCTACCGCCAATCAAAAGCACAATGAAGCTGAGCCACTTGAACGATGTCTTGATGGCGGTCGTGATTTCGGTCTTGAGCGTGCTGAGGTCCGTTTTGGTGGTCGTCACATCGGCTGCAACTTTGGCTACAGCGCCTTTGACTTCAGTGACGTCTTCTTTCAGCGACTTGTGATTGGAGTGAAGATAACGAATGCGAAGCTCGGTAATAAACGACGAAGAGACGCCTTTCTTCGCTGCGAGCTGAATCATGTCGGTATCAACTTCCATGTCTTCATCATAAAGCGCCGAGAGATCAGGATTGCTAGGAGGCTTGTGGGGAGGGTTCATGTTTCTATTTTCAGCGTGATCGATATGAGGTAATCGCCCAGCAAACTCGCTCATGACCGAGAGATCGCTCTTTGCCGGAAAGCTTTGAGGTTCGATCTTGGCTATTTCACGAGCAACCCCACGCTCTTCACGAGGCCCGCGTGTGCACGAGAGCTGAGCAAACTGCTCGACAGTTGCAATGAGAAGCGCTGGGCTATTAGGCCCTTTTTCGATGATCGGGACTCCCGTGCGCCGAAGCCATGTCTCAGCGAGGTAACCCATACCCGTGAAAAACACCAAACGCTTTAGGCGCGCTGGAGCGTAGATCTTGAGAGCCTGATACACCTGTTCGCCGTTAACATCGGGCATCAGCAAATCCAAAAAGGTCACGTCGAAGAGCGACGGGCCTCGCAGAATCTGAATGGCTTTCTTGCCGCTCGTCTCAATCGTGACCTCGTGACCGTACGATTCGAAGAAGCGCTGCGCCGAACGCGCTTCTTCCAAGAGGTCATCCACGACGAAGATGGCGCACTTCAAAGTCATTAGCGCACCCAGTTCTTGCCGTTCCAGGTGCCCCGTACCCAGTTCTTGCCGTTCCAGGTGCCCATGTGCTCGCCGTCGTAGGACGCCTCGATGCGACCATCTTTGAACTGTGTGAACTTGAACTCGTTGATGTACGAACGCTGACGTGCACTGATGGCTTTGAGCGCTTTAGGCGGAAGCGACGTATGCGCGATGTTCCAGCTATCAGGTGCTGTTTCGAGCAAATTTCCTAAACCTTGACGCTTGAGTGCAGCTTTAACTTTAGCTGCGCCACCACCTCGATCAACTGTCGCAATACGACCATGGTTATTTACAAATAAAGATGCGCCTGCGCGTGGCGACGGCCTCTCCTCAACGCGAAGTATGCACTGGTAGTCTGAGCGCACGTCTGTGTCGAGAATCTCGAAGTCTTCTTCCATGAGCGCATCGCCGATGACAGCGCACCACTGCTTCGCGGTTCGCGGTAAAGAGGTGGTCATGGCCCAAGAGTACCGAATGAGGCGCTTTTGCGCACCTTTGCGAGATTCTTTAGGTCTGGTTTTGGCTCTTCAAACGTCGCTTCAATGACGTCGCAGCAAGAAGATTGGCTGATCGCAGGAAGTGGATTGCAAGGGCGCCTTGGGCTAGGGAAGCACGGGAAGACCTCCGTGACCGTTGGTGAGAATCCAACCCAATCGTACGCTGCGACGTCACTTTCGCTTTCGAGTGAACGCTGAGCCTTCTTTTGTTTGAAAGTCGCCGCTCACAATCGGAAGCCCGAACGCCTGTTCTGCAAAGGCATACATCGCCGTCGCAAGACCTTTTCGCCTGTATGCGGGTTTCACTTCGACATTCCATCCCTTAAGCGCAATGAGCCTGCCTGAGGCGTCATCGCCGTATTCGTACACGCCCACGAACTCCGCCGAGCCCGCCGCTTTCCAATCACCGACGTACGCATCGATGTTCCACTCGTTCTTGCTCGGACGCGATGAAGCGTGCAGCTCGAATTCCTTGTATTTGATTTTGCCGTCACTGCTCACGGCTATCGCTCACGCCGCGTCGCAGCGACGAAGTCTCGAAGCCACGCCTTGTACTCTTTCCACGGGGTCTTTTCCATGCGCTTGCCGTAAGCGCCGGCCCAAAAGTCTTTGTGCCAATCCTCGGCTTCGCGAATGATCTCGGTCTCATCGTCTTTGTCGAGTTCGAACTTGACGAGCTTCTTTGCGGCTACGGCCGGCGCCACGTCTTGGTCGAATGACGTGAGGAGCTTCTTCTGAAACTCTTCGTCGCGTGGGTCAAAGGTTTCTTTTTCAGAGTTGTATGTCTCGATGTATTTCGATGCGTCGGTGCCCTTGATCGCTTTGCCAAACTCATCAGGCTTGAGCGTCCAGGTCCGTGCGTTCGTGTTCTCCATGAACAAGCCATCAGCTTCATCGCCGTATTCCTTTTCAAGCTCTCTCAGATGCTTGCCCTGGTGCCCACGCTTCCATTCTTCGAGAATCTCGTAGGCTTCTTGAAGTGCTCCATCTTCACTACCGCCTTGAGCAGCGTAGATTGCAGCAATATGCGGGCCGATGCTGTCGACGTCAAAGACGATTGCGACGTGCACCGGCCAGGCATCTTCATAAACGTCAACGACGTCGCCGTCGCCACCAATGAGGACAGCCGAACGTTCGAGAGCTTCTCGAAACTCTCCCGCGTTACGACTCATTAGAGGTCTTTCTGCCTCGGCACGTCTTCAACTCCCGCCTCGTACTTGACTCCATAGTCTCGCAGCCGCCAAAGCGGACGCTTCTTCCAGATAAGGCTCAAATGACCGTTCGCGATGAGCCACTCCATAGCGCTTTGCACGTATTGCTCACCGTAGCCGTAGGCTCTAGGCGTCTTGTGAACGCGTTTGCCGTCGACGATGATTTCGGCCGTGTGATACGTGTTGCCAGCGTCGCGTGCGAACCATCTTTTGCCGCGGATCTCGAGCGTCTTGAACTTGGGCTGATCCTCTACGATGTATTGGCTGAGGCCGGCCTTTTTGAACGCGGCTTTGACGAAGCCTGCGGGCCTGTCCCAATCGATCATGATGTTGCCGAGGTCGTCGACTATGATAAGAGCGATATTCTCACCACGCGCTCTCGAATCACGTTTCAACGTAATAGAAGCGTCTGGATGCGTGTACGTTCCGTACCCTAGCTCCTGGAAGAAGTCGGCGATGACCTCGGCTTGCTGTTTCGCGCTCACTGAGTCGTGATGCTAGCAGCGATCGAAGAGGTTGTCGCACTGGAGGAATTCACGCTCGCGTTCGAAGAGATCGGCTCCGGAATCGCGTCCGTGAACGGATGCTTTTGGTAGTAGTCCATCGCTCGGTCAAGCCGCGCCTTGGCCTTTGGATGGCGGTCCTCGTCGCAGGACTCGCCGCTGTATCGGCAAAGCGAATGCGTCCAGCGAAGCGAATCGCGCTCGATGCGCTGGGCGACGCGAATGGCATTCTTGCGATCGGCAATCAGCTCCGGGCCACGCAAAATCGCGTGACTCGCTCGCACTTCGGGGGACGCGTACATGAAAGAAGTGAGCGAGCCGTCCTCGAGCAAGATGTACCCATTGCCGGCAATGTGAATCTGCCAGAGCGACCAAGCATGATGGCCATCGCATCCGCCGCGGCGATCAGCCACGTAATCGGGCTTGTTACAGGAGCCGTCGTCGACGAACTTCTGGTAGCCAGTCTCCATCGAGGCGATGGCGACTTGCAGGAGCGCGGTCTTGACGCGGCCGTCGGCGTGCGCGAATGCGGGAGGCTCGCTCGAGTCGAGGGCCACGCTGACAACGTCCTCGGCAATCGAGCGCATGCGCGCATGGGCTTCGTCTTCGGTTTCGCCGTACTGCGTGAGGTTACGAACGGGGATCCACGCAAGCATGGCAGCAAAAATGTAGCTAATGAGATTTGCCATCCGAACGCGGGTACTTCACGACGCGCGCGATGGCAAGCGCAATCACGACTCCCGTGCCGATCGCTAGCACGTATGATGCCAACTGGGCTTTTGCTTCGTCCAATGAAGGTTTTGTTGTCATCTTCACACCTTAAGAGGCAATCGCTCATCGAACACGTTCAAACGCGTTAACGCGTTCGGAGGTGCCGCGCGCGGCGTTTCTTGTGCTTGCGTTTACGGAGCGTGAGCCACAAGGGCCTCTTGCCGGCTTCACGCGCTGAGACGCGAGCGTTGGAAAGCGCTATCGCGATAGCCTGGCGACGAGGTTTACCTCGATGGATTTCTCGACGAATGTTTTTCGAGATCGTCGAGCGACTGTATCCCTTGAAGAGCGGCAAGACACCCTCCTACTCAGATCGCGGTTTCGACACAATAAAAGAGACTACGCTAACGACGAAACCAAACAGGATTAGCGAGTCGCTCTGCTCTTCACTTGGAATAATTCCACGCTGAGATTTATTTCCAAGGAAACTGCCGACAAGTCCTAGCCCCATCATCCCAACGCCTGCAATCGCGCCCATCTCCGCGATTGTTCTGGGTGCTGTGAGTGTCATCGCGCCTTACTTATCGTACTTGAGCTTTTCGCTCTGCCAAATCGTGCTTTGTGAATCGTGTGCGAACTTCAAGCTTGTAACCAATTTGCTCTAGCTCGCGCTTTAGACTTGCATATTCACTTGGCTTTGCTGGCGGTAGCGATGAAGCATATCGCTCATCGCATGAAGCATGTTGACCGCTGCGTGCATAGCACAAGCAAGTGTACGGACTGTTTGTGCCAGCCAAATTCGGAAAAACTGCGAGAACATCGCCGTCTTCCTTTTTGAAAATAACCGGTACGACTTCTCGCGGCATGTTTACTTACCGCCGTCCGAAGTGACCGAACCCGCGTCCGAATCCGCCGCCGCGACCGAAGCCGCCCCAGCCGCGTCCGCCCCATCCGCGCCCGTAACCATGACCGTAGTACTGCGGCCACTGCGGCGCCGGCATGCCTTCTTCGACGTCGAGAATTTCAGCTGCTGGGTCCATGCCCGGAACTCCAGGAAACTGCGTCACGCTGTCGCCCGTGTAGAAGTCGCCTGCTGCGCGGAACGGCCATGCGCCCTTGGCTTTCGTGAGAGAAAGCCCATAGCCGCAGAGCGCGCCGACGATTGCGCCCGTCGAGGCCTTCTGCTTGAGCACATAGCCGCCGATGAGCGCGCCGAGCGCAGCTCCGACGATCTCTTCGGTGTAAGCCTGAACGACCGGGGGAAGCATTGCGCGAACGGTGGACATCGTCATCTCCTGGAGCACACGGGGCACGGCACTTCGTGGCCCGGATAGCCAATCTTACCAGCGTCCCGACAGGTCGAACAAATTGGGGAATTTGTTGACTCTTCGAGAATCTCGGCGTCCGGAATGGTTTCTTTTCCCGGCGCTCTTGCCTTACGGCGTGCGTCGCGTTCGCGACCGCTGTCGTCGACGACCACGATCTGATGCCCTGGGCCAAGTCTCAAGGGCTTTGGCTCGCGTTCAGCTTTTGGCGGTGACTGTCTCGGTCTTGGAGGCGGGGGCCATGCCCCGAAGAGCAGATCCGCGAGGACATGAGCCGTGGGTTTCAAGTCGCCGTCGTAGGCCTCTCCGAGCTTTTTGACGATGAACGGGACCTCGCCTTTTCCAGTCTTTTTCTCGTTCGGCATCTCGTCATTCTAGACGACGAAAGCCGAGGACGCGAGCGCGCTTGTCCCCGCAGACTAACGCGCTCACGCCTCGGCTTCGGTCGAAATCAAAGTTCGTTAGAGCGTCGGGATTTTGACGTGCTCTTGAGTCGGGAATTGAGTCTTGGCTCCGTTTGAACCGAGCACAGATGCGGGCTGCGAATTGATGATGCCAGCGGGCTGCGACATCGCAATAGCGGGTCCTGGCGTCGCGAGGTACTGCCCATCGAGACACGTCGTCGTGCGAGCGCAGATGCCGAGCGAGACGAGCTGCCCGGTCACTTCGCGCGCGAGCCCGATCGCGAGATCACGAACGGTGCGCGCGTCGGTGTGTTTCGTCGCCAGACTTCCGGCAATGGCCGGCAGCATTCCCAGGAAGACTTCGACGTCGGACGGACGAAAATCTCTCCGGGGTTCTGGGTGCGTCATTGCGGGCGAAGAGGCTTCTTTGTTTTCTTCCATGGTCTTTGCTCCTACGAATCATTGGTAATGCGATTATAAATTCAAAACTTCAACTCGGTGACGCCGTGCTCTTGTCGTCGTCCTCGGCGTCTCGAATGGGAAGCGCCGACGGGCCATTCGCCTGATGGTTTTGCGGCGCGACTTCTTCGTCGTCACCTTGGCCGCCTTGAGTCTGCGCGCTTACCTCTTGTGCTGGCGCGTACTGTTCAACAGGGAGTCGAACCACGGGCATACGTTGTGGCGCTTGCGGTTGTTGAGCATGCCGCTGAGGATGGTACGCAGCAAAAGCCGCTGACGGCGGCAGGAGCGGCTCGCTCGGCGTTGAGACTGGCGCCACTGGCCTCTGCTGAGTGGGTCGCTGTTGCGGTTGCAGCTGCGACTGCGGTGCTTGCATTCGAGGCGGCGGTCCTTGCCTGACTTGCGAAGGGTGAGGCGCGGGCTTCGGCTCACGAAGATGCGGCGGCAACAAATGCTGCGGAGGATACTGCGGCGGATACGCTGGCTCTTGTTCGAGCTGATGTGGGTACTGCGGCGCGGGCATCTGCGGCTGACGCATGGGCGGTTGCCGCATCATCCCTGGAGGCGGCGGAGCAAAGTCACTCGGAGGCTCGCCGTTCAGCCAGCGCTCCAGCTCGCCTTGCAAGAACAGCTCGATCTGAATCTGCTCATCGAGATGTTCTTTGTCTTTTTCGAGAGCCACGCGTGCGGCGTTGAGCCAAATGCCAAGTCGATTGAGACCTTGTGGATCGTTACGAATGTATCCAGCCATTCGATTGCAATCCATTTGAAGGTTCACGAGACTCGCAGCGATTTTTTCGCTCATCTCGGCGAATGTCGCGCAGCGGCGCTTCGAGACGCCGATCATGGACATAATGACGTTCGCGACTGATTTGTCCGGGCCGAATTCTTGATCCGGATTCGGATTGCGGCTTCTTGGACGACGATTTCTGTCGCCAGGCGGGGGAAAATTCATGCAGCGAAGATAAGTCAACTTGCCGTCAATAGCAAGCGCTGGGCCTGACGAGAAACGAAGAGGTGAGTGAAGAGGTCAGTGAAGAGGTCAGTGAACTTTTCAATCCTCAATCGAGCTATTTCTTGCCTGATTCATCATCCGAAGGTGGCGGCCTGACTGAAGGGAATTCGCCAGGGGTTACTTTTACCTCAGGGTGATCTGCAAACCAGGCAGCCGCTTTGAAACGGCTGACGACGCGATCTCCTTTGCAAAGATCGCAGTCGATGTCCAAGCCTCGACATTTGGGGCAGCGGCGCGGTGGAAACTGGGAGCTTTTCGACGAGGAAGACGGAGGATCGCCTGCCATGTCGAAAGGCTATCTCGATACGGTGTCGCGCGCTACGTACGCCTACGTTCGACGGCCGCCGTCCGCGACGCCGCGACCACCGGGAAGCTCGAACACGAACGATGAAGGCTTTCGGCTTCGCCAGCAGGTCTCGCGCCTGTGAAGATCGAGATCGGCTTGCGTGGACATGCGCGCGCCGCACTCGTTGCAACCGAATTGAAGAAACGACAGCTCGGGTTCAAAAATCGGGAAGGTCATGACAGACGTGCACGCGTTACTTACCAATTTCACAGCTCGATGTCATCAGCTTCCGTTCCTGATCGCAGAGCCGAGAGCCACGCCTCAGTGAGCCTTCGTCCATCGATGCGCGCCACCATGCTCGGGTGATAACCACGGAGGCTTCGAACAAGATGACAAAGCGAACCCGCAAGCTTCGGCGAGCCGAACCCCGAGCGCACGTGCTTGCGACACGAGCAGCCAAGAGACTTTCGTTTCGCAAACCACCACACCGAGCACTCGCAGACGCAGTCCACAACCCCATCCGGATGAACGACCCTCAGATGTTCGGCACGTGCACGCTCACCGTAGCGAATCGTTCGATCGCGACGGTCTTGTCGCTTTTTCTTGTCCATTCGACACCTCTGTGGCTGGCGCCCTCAAGGCGCGCGGCGGTGATGCCGAAGAAGCGATGGAATGGCTGGGAATTTTCAGGTCGAAGTATCACGTGGTAGACTCCAAGATACGATGACCAAGGCCGAAGACAAGAAGCTCCTCGCGAAAGCCCGCAAGGCTGGGCAAGACTACGCGATGAGTCAGATCGAGGGCGATTACTTCTCGGACTACGTCGCGCAGCAAGTCCATGAGGCCGAGAAAGACCCCGAGCATCACTGGTCGGTCACGAACAAGACCGAAGCGATGCGCGCCGCGGCTCGTGGACCTGGGTCACGATATCTCGCGCGATCTCGACACGAGCCATGCGCTCAAGAATGCCGGCGTTTCGTCATCTTTTTATGGCAGCGCAGTTTCCGATCAAGACTTGAAGGATGCCTTTTGGGAAGGCCTTCGCGAAGTGCTCGGGCGTAAGACGGTTCAGAGCTGGCTTGCTGACGAGATTCTTTTCCGTGCGAGAGAAGCGCGCGGCGAAACGTGAAGAGGTGGTCGAAGAAGTATGAACGCGATTGAGCTTTCGTCTTCGAGTTCCGAGCGTCCTAGCTTCGATGCGCATCGCATCCTAGGAGGCAAGCGATCAGGCCAAGGCTCGCTCTGGCAAGGCAGCGCGAGCACCACGCACATCGCCGATATGCATGACTTTCAAGTCGTCGTGCTCTGCGCGGTCGAGTGGCAGCCGCAGCTTTCGTCTCGGCTCGAAGTGATCCGATTTCTATCCGACGACTGCAAGCTCACGCGAGCGCATTTGCAGGAGGCGATCTACATCGCGTCCAAGGTCGAGCGCCGCGTGCGCACCGGCAAGAACGTGCTCGTCACATGCTTCGCGGGGCTCAATCGCTCGGGCCTCGTGACCGCGCTCGCGGCGATGAAGCTCACGAACAAACCCGGCAGCGAGGTCTTGAAACACATTCAAGCGCGGCGCCCTGGCGCGCTCTGCAATGCGAGTTTCGCGAACGTGATCTCCAAGCTCGTTCCCGTTTCCCGCTAGTCGTTAGCTGTTAGCAAGTAGGCTCGTCGAGCGCTTCGGCCATCGCGATCCGTGTATCGTAGTTGAGCGCGCAGCGTTCGTACTCCGTGAGCCGATTGTACCAAATGTGATCGAGTGCGTCGGAGATGCGATCATAAGCGTCTTCGTCATCGGCGTCCGGGCGCATGTTGAACGCTTCGCCGATCATGAGGTACGCGAGCACCGAAGGCCGAATCTGTTTACGAGTCATTGCATCCTTTCTTACCGAAGCGCTTGCTCGGCAAAAGTTTTTCCTTTGCCCTTGATGCACGCCTCGCCGATTTCGGGATTACGCAAGCACTCATCGTGCTCCACGCAGCGCTCCACAAGTGAGAGCGCCATCTCGAAAGTTTGAGAACCGGTCGAGATATTCGCAACGCCGACCTCGATGAAGTCTTCCGGCTCAAGGAGCCATCGCGCGTCGCTCGTTCGAAAGAGTGCCACGAAGCTTGGAGCGCTCACCATCGGCGAGAGATCATCGACGGCAAGACGAACTAGATCGCTCGTTGTTCCGTCAGGTCGCGGGCGCAGGTGCGCGAAGCGATAGATTCCAAATGCGTAAATGAGACTATCGGGCACGTGCACCGCATTGAGGCGTGAGACGAGCTTGCAGCGCTGTGAAGTAAGGAGAAATTTCTCGTTGCTTCTTATAGCTTGAAACCCAAGCCCCAAGATCACGGAACAGCCCTCTGCGCCGCATGAATCACGCGAATCTGCTCGGCGCTCGTGAGCTTGACGAGCGCGGGTGAGTCGGCCCCATACCCGAGTAGTTCGTTCTCGTGGAGCGCGCCGAGCGCATCCCAGTAGTGATCGCCCCATAGGACCGCGACGTGGCCCACGAAGCGGCCAGCCGCGAGCCAACGTGAGTTCAAGCCGGCAACGTACTGCCCCTCACCGCCGAAGACTCTCTCGTTGATCTCGATCGCCGCAAGACCGCAGTCGCCGTCGAAGCCGTAGAGGCCGAGCGACGCGATGAGTTTCTCGATGGCTTCGACGTCCACAGAAGAGGTGGTCATTCATCGCCTCCGCGTCCAAACCGAGTGCCCGGTGAAGGGCTAACGATAAAAGGATACCTAAACGTCGCACCCTCTATGTCTTCAACTCTTATCCCAGGTCCTTCGTACGACTCAGCTCTTCTAGCGCCAACGATGACTGGTCCAGAACTATTTCCGGCAAATCGTTTACCAGATCGGGATTGGAATCGGATTTCGGGCTCAGGAACGTTGCCCAAAAAGACTCCCTGGAAACGACGCGCGACGATGCTCTTGTTGATGACTTGAAGCATAATCATGATACCAGGCATCGCTGTATCGCATTGGAGCTTGCGAACGATTCGAGGCTGATCCGGGTGCTTCTCGATACATTTCTCCATCAGCTTGAGCGCTTGTGCCGGATCCTTCTCGACAAGCTCGCCGTCAACGTTTCTCTCGTGGCCTTCGCAGTCTTCGTGTCCACACGACCAAGCATAAAGCTCGGCAGATATTGGGCAGCTTGAGACGAAATAGCTGGTCATGCCGATTCTAAAATCACTGATGTCGAAATGAACGGCAATGCTTCGAGGAATGAAAATACCGATGACTCTAAATGGGCGCTGAGGTTGCACAGCCAAAAGATGTGTCGCGCCTGATTCAATAAGCGGAACATCGAAGCCCATCGGCATGACGGGCAGCTCGGTATCGAGGACGAACTCTCTCATGACTTAGCCGCCCTCGAGACAATCATGAAGTCGCGCTTCGAACAACGGATCGCGGTTGAAAGGATTGCACGCAGCGAGAATGTTTCGCTCAGGCCCCACGTAAATGCCGCAGCCTGCGCGTCCGTCGTGAACCTCGAAAAAGTACCAGGCGCCCTTGGTTCCGAATTGCACGGCCAGCTCGGCAAGGCGCGTTTTGTCGTTCACGGTCTCGACGCCCGAGCGCGGGATAACGCGCCAGTCTTCGTCGTAGCCTGAGCAGCGCTTACGAAGAAAGAGCGCGAACTGCTTGGTCGTGTAGTTCGTCTTCATGACCTTCCCTCACTTCGTTCGCTTGAGACTTCGTCTCGACATCGGATTCATTCGCCGCTCTTCGGCTTATTGGATTCGGAATCTGGGTCCACGTCGAGATTGAGCGGCGCCGGATCCGTAGGCCTTACAGCAGCCATCATTCTCGATGATATCGAAGCAAGTTTCCGGCACGCGTTATCCAAGCTTTCTTCGAGTGGAGCGAAGTCAGTAAAGATCACGACCGCCGCGCCGGCTACTACTACGACACTGAATTGATCGGAAAAAACCTCAGAGGTCTTGATCCGCACCTCGACTCCTGGCGAAATAGCTCTTGCGCCTTTGCATAGCCTTTCGAGCGTATCGAGCGCGGTCATGATTCCTCTCAGACTTCGTCGAAGCGTCCAGCCTTCGCATTTGCATACCAACGATCGGCGAGGTCCTTGGCAACAAGATTGCGAACTACGGGCGGAAACATTTTTGCCCATTCTCGCGGACGACCCGAACCAAATTCTTTGTCGTACGCCTTGGCTGCGCGCTCAACCACATAACCCCAAAGCTTGGGAGCTAGCTTGTGGTCGTAGGTTCCGTTTTTGATTTTGCGCGTCAAGTTCTTCGCGATCTCGACCTTTTGACGATAAAGAGGTTCTTCGTTATCGAGAAATAGCGCTAGTTCAACTGCTGCGTGCTCGTCGGTTTCGTAACCCATGTTCAAACCTTTCGGATGCGATGAGACTCGAGGAATTCTACTGCTTCATCCACGCTGCGTACAGTTTCGCAGAGAATTCCCCAGTACGAAGCCGTCTCGCGCCACTTGATCTGTGACGCGCGCTCTTTCTCGCTCAAGTCTCGCTTGAACTCGAGCCCGAAGAGTCGGCCTTTGCGCTCAGGCATGATCCCCAAAATGTCCGGGCAGCCTGGCTCGAGAACAGGTAAAAACAGCGGCCAGTTTCGTGCGACGCGCTCAGCGCGAGCCTCGGACGAAGGATCGTAGATCGCGGCGCGCCCTGACCAGGTCTTGTAGCCGAGCTTCCCCAAAACGCGCCTCGTTCGCTCGACGACGTCTTTCTCGAGCGGCGCGACAAGCTCAGGAGGCATCTCGGTCGCAGCGAACATCCGAAGCTGCGAGCCTTTGGCTTCTGGCTGCTTCAGGCGCTTCAGGTTCTTGGGCGCAAAGCTCATGAGGCAGTCGCAATGTATCACCGAACGAACGTAAGGTGCGAGGTCGCGACGCCGCTTCGTAAGGCTCCGACTCGGTGCCGGCGATCGAGAGAGCGATTCGTATCGATGCACACGAGGTCCGCAAGACGCAGATCAGGCGCACCTCGCGTGGGATGACTTTGCGTTCTGAGATAGACGATCTTCCATGTGAGCTGATGCCGATCAGTGCCGCACCAAACGACGTCGCCAACCTTGAAGCCGTCAAGCTCGCTGAATCGACCCGTCATTCGCACTCGGCTCGCGTGGTACGGCGTCATGGTCCACGGACATGCGGCTTATGAAGTCAGCCGAATCTCGCAAAGCGCGTAGGCCACGCTCCAGAGATCCCTGGCTCGTGCTGCCATGCACGTGCCGATGATGAAGGCCATGGAGTCTTTGTCTTGCCGCTCTCGAGGCGGCGTAAGGTCGTTTGAATGGCGAGCTATTCGAACGACTCGAACCAGCTCGATGAGCGCGATGCTCTTGCCTTCGCTGTAATTCGTGTTCATAGCTTCACCAAATCTCCGTTACAAAGTCGATGTAGGAACGGCTCTCCGTCGATGCCACTCAGATTGTGCAGCTCTGTCGCGAGTGGATGCTTCCGATACTCTTTACTGCATGTCTCGCAGAGAACATCGCCGCTTGCGCGTCGCATCTTGCGGAGATCTTCTTCCTCCGTGTTCATCTGCGTCTACCGGTGCGAAGCGCACCGAGATGCGCCCAGATTCTTTCAAAGCTCCATCGCTGTGCGCGACGACGCTCACCTGCAAAGATTGGAGCAGTGGTTCCGGTATCGCCCCACACATAGATCCAACGCGCATCATCGCTGTCAGCGCGCCAGGTTTGACGAACGTGTTCTTCTAGGAGAACTGGACGAAGAAGCTCTTGCGTGTACACGTCGACCCACCATGAGCCATCGCTTGCGACGTCATGCGGCAACATGATGCTCATGCCTCGCGCGTTCGCTTCACCCATGACTCACTTCCACTTGTCGCGCCACGCCTTCTGGCGCTCTTTCTCCTTGCGACGTTTCTCGACTTCGGCTTTGAACTCTTCGCTGTTCATCGTGCGCTTGATCTCGCCATCGACGAAGCCCGCAACACCAAAACCAATCACGATGAGCGTCGCAAGACACAAGAGAAACGCCGTCATCATGATCGCGTACTCGGTTGTGCGCGCAATTCCTTTTCGACGCGCTGAGCTTGTTCGAATGCGTAGCGCGCATTGGCCAGCGCGATGCCAGCCAAGTACCGCTCTTTGACGTCGCGCGGCGAGCTGCGTGCCCAACGCGACTCGGCTGAAACGAATGCCGAGCCGCACCTCGCGCGTTCGTTGATTGCTTCGCCAAGCGTCATTTCTTCACCGCCAAGAGGTGCGCGTCCAGAAGCTCTCTGCGTTTTCGCGCAGTCTTGACTCGACCCCAGGCATTATCGGCCTTGTCGAGCGCAAGCTGCTTGAGACGCCACGCGACGTCCGAGTGCCGGATCGCGTTGCCGTTTTCGCTCTCACACATCGCAGGCCCAATCGCGAAGATGGACATGCCGACCCAGAGGCCGTACGGGCGACGAACGTTGATGTGCGCGCTCGAAGGGGTGAGCCAGGTGACTTTTTTCTCGAAGTCAGCGAGCGCCTTCGAGTCAGTGATACGTTTGACGAAGTCACGTGCCGTGGAGTCTTTCTCTTTCACTGTTCGTAGCTCCGCATTTTGGACACTTGTAGATGGGCATCGGCACCGCACGTCCCGCCATCGGTCTGCCAACACCAATACGAAAAATGTACGCCACGATCTGCTCTGGCTTCTTGAAGAAATGCTCATGGCAGTAGTGACACTCACACATCATCGCCGTTTTCCCATGCGACGCCAAATCTCTTTCTCTTCGGCGTCGGTGAAACCTTTGAGGTGAAAGCTGTATAACGTTTGAGCACCGGTACGATAATCCATATCGACTTCACTCTCAAACCAATCGCCACCTGAATCACTAGTGCCTTGATGTTTGAGATATTTCACGGCTACATCTGCAAAGGTTTCACCGTACGACGGTTCGATCTCGTGCTCATCCTCTTCGCCTGTTTCTGCCTCTTCACCCTCTTCGGCTGACTCAGGAGACACAATGGAGAAGTATACTTTGATGGAGCGACGTATATCTTTACCGAGTCGACTCCCTAAGCCGACATCTCTTATCGCTTTATTTGCAAGATTATTAGGCACACCGATTGCCAAAATCTTGCCATCAGGCGTTACGCGGTAAGAGCCAACAAAGTCACCACTAAACAGCGAGAGGTAATAGTCACCCGTCCCGTCCTCGGCGCTGTCGTCAATCTCGAATCCGCGCTCTTGCAGGCCGTCAGAGAGCACGTGACCGAGCTGCTTGGCTGAAGAAGTGGAAGAGGTCATCGCGTCCACCAAAGCACGACGCCCGCGCTTAGGCCCGCAAGAAGCGCGAACTTCGCGTCGCGCTCATGACGCTCCCAGAGCTGCGTTGCGAGCACGTCGGCCGCAGGGGGCCTGCGAAGGGCCGTCAGCGCGAAGTACGACACGCCGAGCCCGGCGAATGCGAGCGGGAGCGCAGCTTTCCGAGAAAAGAGGTCTTTGGGGAAAGAGGGCAAAGAGGTGAGCTGCATGAAGAGACCATCATCTCAAGAGGCGGGTCGAGGCGCAAGTTTTCGGCCTATCCGCCAAACGTGCTGCGATGGGTAGCGGCAGCGGCGAGGACGTCGGCGTACGTCTTGGCGAGTTCGAGCGCTATGGTTCGCGCGACCTCGAACGCGTCGATGAAGGGCTTGCTGTCCGGGGATCCCGGATCGCAGTACGGCTTGAGGGCTTCCATGTCCGCGAGAAGCCCGCGTAGCTCTTTGCGGACTTCCTCGACCGTTATCGGCAAATCCATTCGCGTCGTCATTTGATCACCTTGGTTTGCAGCTCTTCGAGCATCGCGCGACGTTCGTCTTCGAGCTTCTCGAGATCGATCTCGAAGTATTCAGCGAGAAGGGCTTCGATGCGCTCGTTGATTGGAGTGTAGAGTACCCCATGTCTGGGCGACTCGATGAACGGATGCGCATGACAGAGAACGACTTTGTCTTCTCGCTCGGTCATCAACCACTCGAGAAAGGCGCCAATCTTTTGCGACTCCGCGCTAACGCTCGAGAGCTTCGCGCACATCGGGTATTTTTATCGTGCTCGCGCTTCTTCCGTTCGTATTCCAGCTTCTGAATGGTGGCCTGCGTCATCTCTTGTGAGAGCGGGTCACCGAGGTCGGGATGCGTCATGGTCGCCTCTCTTTCGTCAACTCGGCAATCAGGTCAAGCAGCTTCAAGATCTCTTCATTCCGAACAGTGCGTTGCCTTACTAACGCGTCGGTCAGTTCATCCCATGACTTGTTCAAGTCATCGATCGATTGCGACAGTTCATCCATTGCTGAAGTAACGTTTTTTCCTTCAGCTACAGCTGCGCTCAAACGACTGATGTTAGTCATCAATTGGCGCTTTGCTATCATCAGGTCACGATCGTAATCACTCATCGCTTTATCCTTGCAGCGATCATCTCGCCAAGATCACGGCTTTGATCTCCTCACTTCACCTCGTAGAGGTGCTTGCCTTTTCGGCCGGTGAGCTTGAAGATTATGAACTGACGCCGCCACGTACTTTATCGACGACTCGTCTACTTCAATAACCGTTGAAGGATAGTCGCCGTGCATGATGATCATGACATTCAGCTTGAGAAGCATCTTCGGCTTGTACTTTCCATGCATCAGAACAATCTGAAACTGCGTCACATCGTCTATCTTTATGCGTTTCATTTTCATTTGTCGTGCACCGGGCAAAGCGTGAATTCATCGTGTACGAGATGCCCGGTGCAGCGGTCACGACTCGATTGCGCGTGCTTGAGACGTTCCCAGCAATCGGGGAACTCGACTTGAGCTTGCGCGAGAATGAGCTGCTCATTCCACGTTCGAGCCGCCGCGCGTATCGATGGTGTTGTCATGGCACGACAGGATCGACATGATGCTCCCGCCCTCGCCAAACCGAAGCTGCGTGAGTCTCCAGCCTCGATCATTGCGATCGAGAGGCGTAAACGTCCCATCGAGCATCCACACCGGGAATCCGTTCTCGAGTCGATCGCGGTCTTTCGAGTGCTGCGAGCCGTGAATGAAGTGACCAGCTTCTTTACCGCGACAGCCGAAGTAATAAAAGCGTCTCACGCTTCACCGCGGCCAGTTGTGAAAGAGATTCTCGATGGCCTCAGCGCGCTTCTCAGCGACGTGATGCTCATGAGAAAGCTCCTGAAACATGACCGCAGACATCGAGGGCGGCCGGGAGAAGTGAACGACGCCGTTGGTGATCTTGCCGTTCTTGGGCGCGCCGGCTTTCTTGTGCTTCTTGTTCTTGTTGTATTTGTGCTTGCCGATGCTCGCGGTCTTCGTCGCTTCAGTAGCCAGGCGCTTGGCGGTCTTGCTCATGATCGGTTTGTCGTTGATCGCGACGTTGAAGGTTTCGAGCACCGAAGCTCCTTTACTCGTCAAAAAGAAAGGCTCGAATTTTTTCTTTTGTGAAACAAGACCAACCTTTTTGATACCACACATCGTCGAGTCAACGAGGTGAGTCCCGAGGCCCAGCGTAGCTTTGATTTCCTTGCTCGTCATTCCGCCGCGTTTATTCAGCGCGCAAAGAATCTTGAATCCTGCTCCGTCTTTCGTAATAGGACGTCTCATGGCTTACTCCTCGTCTTTCGGTTCGAACTTCGTGCGCACGTCATCGAGACGGTGCGCGTGTCCTTTGAGAGCGCGTTTGCTGCGCTCGATGACCTTTTTGCCCGATGACTTTGCGCGGACATTGACGCGCGGCTTGCGAACATCTTGCGGCGAGACAGGCGAAAGGACGTACTCGCCTGTCGACATCATCTTGTTTCGATCAAAGCTCACGATCTCTTTCTGCACGCTCGGAGGCAGACGGTAACGGACCATCTTGTCCTCGAACTCGAGCCACGCGGTCGTGCGGAGAAAGTACGCGGCCTTCACCGGCATGCTGCGCTTGACGGCGCGAGCGAGAGCGCACTCTTTCGAGTTCTTGGCCTTGGCGAGCTTGATGTCTCGCGCAGTCACCTCGACTGCGAGAGGCTTCTTTGCGTCGACCTCTTCCAGCTCGCGCTCGTGAGCGCGCTTCGTTACGAATGTCGCAGACATCTCTTACCTCTTTCCTCTTACCTCTTACTATTTCTCTTTCATCATCAGCTGCCCAGATTGGCTTGCGCCTTGAGCGCTTCAACGCACCTGTCGAAGAGCGCCTCGAGATCCGAGTCCTGCGTTTTCGTGGACCACGCGTCGCCGTCGGACGTCACGACGAGCAGCGTCCAGCCGTCCGGACGCGAGTACGAGAGCTTGACGTGGCCGCGGGGACCAACGAACTCGGCCAAAGAAGTGAGAGTCATGATCTAGCCTTTCGTGTCGCACATCATCGAGGTGACGGTGGAATCAGCGCCGAATCCGACCCTGAATGCGGCAATCTCGTTTGCCATGACTGCGGTCGTAACGTTTCTAGAACAATAGATGTCGAGCAGTCGCTTGGCCCAATCTTCTTTCATGCCGACAACGTTTCCAAGCTTCCACACTGGCAATGGAATGCCGTCGACTGTTCGCAATCGAGGTGTGAATTTCAAAATGTATTTCGCTTCGTCGCTCTTCGTCACGAATTTAGAAAGCGCATCCGCCGCACTTCTGCGCTCTCCTTCGGTACACGCAAATCCCAAAAGATTGCTTTTTCGACAATCATCAAGATGAACGCGGCAAGCAAAAGCAGAAGACACAGCATCAGGATGCGGAGACGCGCCACCGTCTCTGCGAGAAGACATACTAAGGCCTGCTTCAAGCTCTCGAGGGCCTAAGGATGCAAACGTCGTTGCTTCCGCACCTAGAGCGAAAAACCATGCGAAGATGTATTCATCGTTTCCTATTTGAGCAAAGTTAGACTCGCTCTGAATCATGGAAATCTGTTCCCTCGAAGAGGCCTTCTCGAAGACGTTTCGACACCAGCTTTGGTAGTCACGCCAGCGCTCTTCGACGTTCGGGCTCATGTGGGCCTTCTTTCTTTGGGCGCATCCGATGCTTGCGCAACCCAAAGCTTGACGCCTTCAATGGTTATTAGCTCCGCGCGCCTGCGCACAGTCTTGTAAGACGGGCCATGATGAATGCCGAGAATCTCGACCATCCACCCGTAGTCGCGAAAGCTCCAGCACGAGATGAACGGCGACTCGTAATTCAGATTGAAACGCTCAATCGCGTTGATTGCGCGCAGAAACTCCGGCATCGGCGGCAGAAAAAACGTGCTCGTGGCAATCGCTGTCACGCTTGGTCTCCTTCCCCGATTCGAAACACGGGCTTGCGACCAAGGACAGCGGCCATGGCTTTGATGATTGCGGCTGCGACTTCGAGATTGCTCTCGTGCGGCGTAAAGCCAGACGCAGTTTCGTAGGAGGTATCATCGAGGCGCGCGTGATACGAGAGCTGCGCGCCGCGTTCGTCTCGGAACATGAGGACTTGCTTGCCCTTCATGAACCGCGGCGTTACGGCACCGATGAAGATATCCGGGATCTCGATATTCTTGAGGGGCCGCGAGAGCTGAATCGCGGCGCTGTCCACGAGAAAATCCTGCACGACGGCGACGAGGTGACCAGGCCAGTCGTTTGGGCCAGCAGCTTCTTCTCGCGTGCCCGAGCCGAGCGCCCACGCACCGTCCGCGATCCAAGAGGTTAGCTCGGCGGGCTCGGGCCAGCGTCCCAAGATGCGAAGGTTCTCTGCGTAGATCTTGTTCATGGCGATGGTCTTGACGGACATCGGCACTGCTCGAACGTTGAAGGCGCGCATCACTTCGAGGCACACGCGCGTCGAGTTCAGGCAGCGCGTCGCCATGAAGTGCTTGCGAAAGATCGGCGTCGCGATCTTCGAGTACAACCGGATCATCGGACCGGGCTCTTGAGCACGCGCATCGTACTTCCGCTTCTTCACTTAATTTTCTCCAGGAAGTCGAACATGCATTTGTTGTGACGAGCGTCCGCGAGCGCGTTGTGCGCATGGGACTCTTGCTTCGGCAACTTCGGGTTGCCGAGCGCGATGCACCGCTGCTTGATGTCGAGACAGATCTTCGGGAAATGCTTCGGGAGTTCAACCATCCGTCCGAAGAGCTGACAGAGAACCACGAAATCGTAATCAGCGTAGTACCCCCAGATCTCTGGCTTAGGATTAACTTCGTATCGAATGAACTCTGCGAGCGATGCTGCGATCTCAGCTCTCGAGCACCACGTATCTTGAAACCACCCGTAAACGTCTTTGTTCACTGTGCAGGCATCGAGGTGCGGAAGAACATTTTCTTTGAGCCAGTTGCTCACGCTGTATTCGCTCCAGCCGTCTGAAGCCACCGCGTAAAACTCACGGCCGTCGTCACACACGAGCGCAAGCGAGATCAGCTCGATGGGCCGGCCGTAACCGGACTCGTGAAACTCGGCGTCGAGGAAGTAACGACTCATGACTCTATTGAACGCCCCCTCCTAAAGCATCGAAGAGGTGAAAGACGAGCGCGCCGTCATCAAGCTGAAACGTTCCGACGAAATTCCAGCCGCTCACTACGTCAGCGTCGTGACCAGTGCCAATCGTCGCGAACCTTCGCTTCTCCATGACACGCTCATTCGGATCAAGGAGAACCCACATCACGGCATCATTCTTTTGCGTTGCAACGGAAAGCACTCGCGCGCCACGTGGCAATTCGATCTCGAACTTACCGGGCTTCACTGGGTACTTGTAGATGCGCTTGTACATGTCGACTCTTTCTGAAAATTCCAGTCTCTCCTGGGAGTCGCGCACTTCGGGCACCGCCCGTAAAGCCTATACGCCCTTGGGAGGGACGAGCCCAGGCGCCGGCAGCGTGGACCGGCTTCGGTAGAACGGCCGTTCTACGTCATCTATGGATTCCTCCGCGTTTGCCACTCCTCGAACCACCGAGGAGGCTTGTCATCGATCTCGTTTTGGAGCGCGCGAATGAGCACGATGGTCTCCGTGACCTGCTCCTTGTTCGCCCGGTCCTCGAGCTGCTTCTTCAGCGACCGCGGGATCCTGAAGGTCACCGTTCGTAGGTCATCACCGACTGCCATGCAGACTACAGTAGCAGCACTGCAAAATGCTGTCAAGCCTTCGAAGGCGGCAGCTTAGAGCGGCTCGATCACTTCGTACTCAGCGACCGTCGACACGCGGCAGCTCGAACGGCCATAGAGCTGGACCCCCGAGTACGGTTCCTTGTGCAGGTGCGAGTGCGGAATGGGAGCCATGCCGAGCGTCTCACGGATGGCGTTGATGAAGGCCGCGCGATGCGCGTGATCCCACTTGTCAGCTTTTGCGGTCGCCATCAGTGAAGCTCTCTCAACAAGGACTCCGAGCGCTCTTGATAACATTTTGGACAACAAGGGCGAGCTGAAAAATCGATGCTCTTTCTTTGCTCTGGATCGCGATCTGGCATGAGCTTTTGTCCGCACGCGCAGATCATCGGAGCGAAGCGCGGAAGCTCGTCGTCTTTCGTTTGGTACACGCGCTCGCAGTTCGCGCAAACGATGTGACCTTCCCACTCGACTCGCTCGTGATCGTCGCACTCAATCGTCGTCATCGTGGGTTCATCATACTCACGGGCCGCTCAGTGCGCACTCGAGAAACTCGTAAGGCACTTTGCCTTCTTCTTCTGCAACGTACACGCTGAGGTCTTTGTCGACTCTGATGACTGCGAGCCAAATAGTTTTGTCCGTACGATTGTCGACGGCAAAGACATCGAATGAAGCGGCTCCTGTAAGCTTTGAGCTGTGAACGCCTGTCACAGTCATCGAGTAATCGCCGCGGTCTTTATCGTAGTTACTTCGCTTCGTCTTCCCACGAGCTATTGCACGAGTTTGAGGCCTGCCGAATGCCATAGCGCATCGGTCGCGAAGAAACGTCGCTACTTTCCTTGGCGACCAGCCTTGTCCGCCAGCATAAACGACTTGAGATGAACGACGATTTGAAGCCATCACCAATAGCCGTGCCAACCGTATCCGTACTCCATCGGCGCTGCATACCATTCATCGGGCCAGTACCCCACTGCGTACTTGGCATTCATTGCTAGCCTTCGCCGTTCGGACTCTTCAGGTTCGTACGGAATCCCAGCAGGAGCACCGAGTGTTTCCCACCAAGAATCGTACGACATGCCGATGGGACCGTTGAAACCAGCTCTCATCAAACGCGCACCGGGATCCCGCGAAGTCGCGTGCGTCAAGAACGCATCGATCTGATCCCAGGCATGAGGCCCGAGCCCCGCGTCATCGGTAATCTGCGCTCGAACGCCGCCTTCTTCAACATCGTGGACCACGTTGAAGCGTACGCCTTGCCAGATGCAGCGAGCAAAGCTTGGCCTCTCTAACGAGCACGATGCTCCTGCATGTCTCAAGCCCTCGATGAGATCGATGAACGCGCCATCAGAGACTGGAGGATAGAAATGCAGGTTCAACATAGAAGGAGGTCACCGATGCTGTACAGAGCCGCCACCACCGTTTGCGACGCCCATCGAGCAACTCTGAGCGCCCGAACCGAGCAAAAAGGCCAAGAGCCCCATCGCGAACATAATGCGCCCAATTTCAGCGACTGACGTCTTCGAGACGCTGACGCAGAAAAAGTACATGACGAGGCCAGCGACGAACACGAGCACAGGGATCAGGGCAACGATTGTCATGCTACCAAGATTACCAGTCTCGCTTCGTGGATGCCAACTGCGCCAAAATCCGAAAATGTGAAGTGGTCAGTACTTCAGATCGCGAAGGACACGCGCCACCTGCAAGTAGAAGTCCGGACCAGCCAGCGCGGCATGTTCCAACGCTTCATGGGCGTACTCGGCAACATCCATGAGTTCGGTGAGCGAGCCCGACGACGCATACGATTGATATGAAACGATCGCTCGAGCGCTCCACGTGATGGCCGTCGATTTTTGGATCTCATGCAGCGTTGTCTGCGCAAGCTCGAGAGACGCCTTGTGAATCGCATCGGCTAATTCCACTTCGAATGAAGCCATGGTCTTTGCTCCTAGAAGCGCGTCACGAGAGAAGGTGGCGGAGGGAACGTATCGGCTCGTGCGCTGCGCTCAGCTCGCTCAACGTCTTTGTCGACGAAGTCTTTGTTGTCGAATGCGAACGCGAGTGCGGAGAGAACCTTGGCGGGTCCGAGCGCAGGATAACGCTTGATGAGCGTCTCGGCAGGAACGCCACGACGAAACCAGTCCCAAATGCGACGCACGGGAATCTCGGTGCCGATGACGAACGGACTCTCATCTCGAACCTCGATGTGCGGATAGTCAACCATGCTCATAGCCCCTTGCAACACTTGCAAAACTTCACTGGGTAACCACGATCTTCCAAGTCAGCGATGACCTCTTCCGAGGCTTCATCGCGTATAACCTTGCCTCTACGTCTCGCGGCATTCGTCACGAGCGGACAGCTAGAACGATGAACACGTGCCGCGAGTTCGGGTTTTGACACAGTGTTGAACAAGAGGACAAGTTTTTCGCCGGTCATAAAATCGGCTCCTTGAGCGCCGTGGCGATGGCTTTCTCGTCAGGCCCGCGCACCTCAACGCCGCCAGCGGCGCTTGCCATGACGACGTTACAGCGCTCGATGAAACGAGAAGTGCGTGTCGTGCTCATCACGTAGACATAAAAGATCCACGTGCCAGGTGCATCCTCCGCCGCTACAACCTTACCAACTTCGGTATCCGGATCATCGGCAAACGCGAAAGCGCAGCGCGAGGCAAGCGCCTCGGCAACTGCGTATGCGGCTTTGTCCTCAATCAATCCGACTACGTGCACGAGGCTACCGCTTTCTTGCCTTCGTCAGTCGGAATCCAAATCGATTCTTCAACGAGAGGATCGCGAACACGAGCCGGCCAAATGATGTGGCCTTCCTGTTTCTTCAACAAGCCTTCACGAACAAGCTCTTCGGCGTGAGCATGAGCGCCGTAATACGGACACTCGTGGCCATGCCAGTATCCAGTTTGCACGGCGCCGCACTCTACGGCTGTCTTTAGGAAGCTCATCTTGGAATGCGGACTGTCCCCGCGGCCTCGCCAGTAATCATCTCGGTTTTCCTCGAAGCCCATGGGCACGCTCTACTTTTTGTTCACCACGTATCCGTAGGCTTCGAGCCACTTGATGACGTGCGGAATGTCTGACTCTTCTAATGTCTCGACGTACGCATCGCGACTAGCGAATGCCGCATCTTCGCGCTCATGAGCGAGACGAATAGCAAGAGCGGCTTCTCGCTCTTCAGGAGTTCCGTAACTCATCTCATCGAGCAAGTCGCTGTCGCCATGACCAAAGATCATTCCCATAACGTCACCTCACGTATCCATAAATCAGATAGCCGCCTTTGACGCCCTCATAAGGTCGAACCTCGACGCCCTCGGCACCTTCGATCACAGGCTTGGAAAGCGCGACTACTTCCATCGCGCGCTTTCGAGATTCTTCGCGCTCGAAGTCGATCTGATCGCTGGCTTTAACATGAAGCCCTCGATTGTGCTCCGCACGACGCCTTCGATCGCAGCCCTTGCAACGTGACTGACGGCCGTCTTTGCTCGATGTGGACGTGTAGAACGCGGCGAGCGGGAATGGAAAGCTGCAGTCGATGCATTCTTTCAGCTCGCTCAAGCTGCTCGTAGGGAGCGAAGGCGACGAAGACGATTCTTCTACTAGTTCCATTTCGCTTTTTCCTACTTGAGCCATTTGAGACAGCCTTTGGGCGCATCGGGTATGTCGCGCACGATGACGAAGTCCTGATTGTACTTCGCACAAAATGCACGCTCTTCGATGTAATAATACTCTCGAGCCCAGAACCGATCATCGCTCAGATCGTAGTTCTCGTCTTTGTTCGTCAGTATCCATGCAGCGTTATCAGCAGACGCTGGAGACACCGGAGTGACGTGCGGCGTGCTTTGCGAATGAAGGCAAAGCGTAATGCTCATGACAACCCACGCGAGCGCAATGCCGCTTAGATAACCGACGAAGTCGCCGATCCCATCGAGCCAGGTTTGTTTCGGACGCTCGAACATCATGTCGTACCAAAATTCCTTAATCGCGGCAAAAACAAACATGAAGGCACTGACGCCTATACACCAATGCATGTTGCTTGATGAGATGAGCGCTGTGCTTAGTATGATGAGGCAAGCCCACCCGACGTGAGCCATCGCGGCCAAGAACGTCACCGAGTTCATGAAATCAGAGTGCGTCGTCAGCCACTCTTTGATTTTGGCCCACATGTCAGACTGACGGCGTCGTGGGCTTTGACGGAAACAGCGCGACGATCGCATTGACCTTGTTCGCGTCCCCGCCCATCGCGATCCACGCTGCGGCCTGATCGCATACGTGGCGACCGTGCGAGTCGTAGCCGGTGTTCTTGTTGAACTGGAGCGCCGAGAACGTGACGAAGCTCTCGGGGTCCACCGATGCCATGAACGAGGGACTCACCCAGCACCACGCGCCCCACGTCCAAAGGCGGTAGTTGCCCGAAGCGTCCACGTCTGCGAGCGGCGTGAAGTGGCCGTTCTCGGGATCAGGCGTCATGGGCGAAAGGAACGACGCGCCGAGAGCAAACTCGTTCAAAAACTCGTCAGGCACCGACCAAGCAACGTTGACCGCATAGAATTGATCGATGAAGTACTGCGCTAACGAGGTGTTCGTCACATCGAAGTCCATGTGATCGCAAACAACCGCAGTCGTGTCTCCTGCGAGGCCCGTCATCCAAATCCCGCCCGAGCCAACGAGCATGTCTTCCGTCGTGCCGTTGTCGCCGCCTGAAACTTGCTCGTACTGTGCAACGAGCGCGCTTTGATCGACAAGGCACTCGATGAAACCGGGTTGTCCTTGACCGAATGTACGAATCTCATCAACGTGCGCGCACATCACAGGCCCGCAGTCTCCGTACTGATCATTGCCGAGCATTTGACAAGTGACAGCTGCATTACCTGTGCAGTCCACGGGAAGCACTGTCGTCGGAACAGGAGCCGTATGAGATGCGTGAGGCGCCAAAGCCTTCATCGTAGGCGTACGTCGCATCAAATCGCGATGTACGAAGTGCACCCACGTGCCATGCTTCTCGAGCCATTTCTTACGGGCGAGTGCGGTCTTTTTCATGATCACGAACCTCCGTCAACGAGCTTGAGAGCCGCATCGTGAATCGTTTGAACGCGCGAACGCTGTGCGTCGGTGAGCACGATGTTCGCAAGGTGCGTCGGAAGAAGCTTGGGCTTGAATGTAGCAACTGCGGCGCCGCCATCTGCGCTCGGAGGCCCGCCGCCATCTGCCACGCTCGCGGGCGTCGCGAGAAGGTCCTCGGCCAGCGTAATGAGCTGCGAGACGAGCAGCGGTCCACACTGTGCAAGAATCTGAGCTGGATCCATGAGGCCGCCCTGAAGAAGCTGACCGACGACGCACTCGACGTCGCCGAGCCCGTCAGCCGGGATCTGCGAATCGATGATCGCCACTTGTGCAGGCGTGCACGAGGTCTCCGACATGCACACCGCGACACTTCCACTCGCGCTCAGAATCATGGCGAACGTAGACCCAGCTAAAATATTGCGTAGCATTTCAGTTTCTCCTCACTTCTTTTGCGTCTTTCACAACATGCACAATATGCTCGAATCTCGGTTTCGTTTCGCCGGAATCGAGTACGACCAACTCGGTAAAGTTTGCCATCGTGCGAGTCCAAAGCGTGCCATGCAAAATGGACTCATAAAGCACGACTGGCTTGAGCGTTTCTTCATCAATCGAGACGGCAATCGCCCAATACTCGGGACCCTTATAGTGTTTGTACAATCCAAGAGGAAACTCGAGCGCCTCGAGCTTTGCCTGTGCGAGGTCTTTCTCATCTAGCGTTTCAGGTATGTCGGTCACTTACTTCTTCTCTCCTGTTAAAGGCGGCCTGAGTGATTCGTTTTTCGTAATGGGCTCTTCCGGCGAAAAAGAATCAGCGGCGGCTGCAGCTTCAGCCGCCCGCGCTCGCTCGCGCATCGCATTCAGGATCGTGTGCGGAAAGAAGCCGACCGCGATGCCGATGATGACGAAGAGCGCGTGACTTGGAACCGTGCCCTTGTAGACCAAAAACGAGACGCAGATGGTCAAGATCGACAAGAAAAAAGTCGCCGGCCACGTGAGCGACGGCATCAGGAGCCGCCTCCCGAACCCCCATTGAACGAGCGCCGCGATCGAAGCCGGTAAAGAAGCACACCTGCCGAAAGCGCAGCTGCGGCGACGACTTGCCCTACTTGAACGTGCTTTTCCCAGTCCTCAAGCTCACGCGCCGAGCCGCCTCGAACATGCGGAGCCTGAGTCTGAAGCGTGTAGTATGCAACGCCTGCGGCTCCAACGGCGAAGGGCAAAATGCCGTTCAGATTCACGCCAAATAGACGCTTTGACATGGTGCGAATTATCGCTCTTTCCAGCGCTGGGAGCAAAATGCTTCAATTCGTCAGCCGTGCAAACCCGAAGGCCGCATGCACGGGATCTCGGAGCCATGAGGGATGCCGCAAAACGAACAGATGAACGCCATCTCCGGCTTGGGTGAGTCAGAAGAAGCAGAAGCGGAAGCGGTTTTTGACCAGCACTTGTAACAGCCGAGAGCCACTCGACATCGCTTCGGATCAGTCATGCGTCCAGCAACAGGTTGCGGCGCAAAAATGACATGGCCGCACGAGAGTCGCGCGGAAAAGTAACCGGGATGCGGATAAGCCTCTGACGCGATAAAACGCCAGCCTTCTACGAGCATGGACGGAAAGAGGTGGCCTGCTGCATGCCAAAGCTGCTCAAGCTCTGCCTGATTCATACTCTTTTTTCCTCAACCTCGAATTCCTCTGCATCGGATTCATGCGTAGCAAAATGATAGTGGTAGCACCAATCGCAGACTGCCACATCACACTCGAAGCAAGACCAGATTTCTGGATCGTTGTGTTTCTGTTGCCGCTTGATGTTGCGACCACACATGCACGTTCCGAACTTCTGAATCCGAGTCACTTAAGCTCAAAGCCGGGATGTGACAAGATCCAGTAGCCGCAATTGAGACAAGAGCCGCTCACGGCACGTGTGTAACCAGACTTGATACACTGACGCATGATTTCCTTACCGCGTTCCACACTCCACTCATGTGAGTGAAACTTCAGCCACTCAGGATACATGCGACTCACCGTGACGCCGCGCCTCATTTCTCATCCAAGATGCGACGAATATGAAGGTTGGCGTCCACTGCGATCGAGACACAGCTCGCGGTGCCGCGGCCACCTGGAAACGCCACCACGATGCACTCCCAGCCAGCACTCTCGAGCGCCTTGACAATCTTTACCATGATGGCGTTTCGCATCGGACCTGCGGCTTTTCCACGCTTGGCCCAATTTGCTGGAAAAATGCCGTAATGAATTCCGTGCGCTTCAGCCCATTTGCGAACCAATTCATCGGCGCCGATGGCTCCGCCCTCGATCACGAGGTCCGGCTTTAGCTCATCGAGCGTCTCGAAGACGCAATCTGAGTCACGATAATCGCGTCCACCTGTCACGAGCACACACTTCATACTGGCCTCGAGACGATGCCCATGCGCTCCGGCACTGTTGAACCATAATCGCTTTCATCTTCACGCGCGATGCGCTGCATGCCGACGATGCAACCCGGATCAAAACTGTCACGTCTCAAGTTGGCTCCAAGGCGCTCCATGAACCAGTCTTCTGTGTCGCCGATCGTCCACCCAATCGGAATCGAGACTTCCACGGTCACAGACAAGCGATGCGTTTTAGTTTGATGAAGGATAGGCACTTTTACCTTCTTTTGAGCCTTCGCCTTTATCTTCGCCTTCTTCATTCGCTGACTTCCTCGTTTTCTTTACGCCTCAAGCGCCCCGAGATTTTGAGACCGCTCTTCTCGACGTCATCGAGCGCGGCCACGACCACGTTCTCGACACGCATCATGGCATGCGGGCCTAAAAGCACGAATGCTTGCCTATCGGCGAGAAGGACTTCAATCGCCGCGAGCGCTCTCAACGCAGCATCGCGTTGCTCGGCAATGATTGTTGCGTCATTCGAGATGCGAACAAACCTTGCGGTTATTTCGCTGGCCATCTGCGCCATCGGCGTTGTCTCTTTTTGAAGAGCCTTCAACGTGTCTTCGCAGCCGCGCGCATATGCATCACGGCAAATGGGAATCTCACAGTCAGCTTGCCCAACGGGCACGAGACTTCCGCACCTACGACAAGAATGACCAATGGGCTCGATGTCAGACATACGACTCTCTATGCCCGGCGCTATCGCGACTTCTTTCGTTTAGCGCTAGCGGTTTTACGAGTCTTGGTTTGAGTCACTGATGGCATGACGCCTAACGTAGCCATCGTGGGAGCTGGTTCCGTCGGGAACTGAGTAACCAACTTACCGTGCTGGCCCGCAGGAGTGCCGCCCGGCCACTGGCTATTGAACGCGTCTGCCGTTCGACGTGCAAGCTCGTCTTGCTGCGCCTTATGCTCTTCAGGCGTCTCGAGCTTCAAACCAAGAAGGTAAGCGAGTCGCTTCGTGCAGCGATCACAGAGCGAAGTTCCCCAGCGTTCGTTTTCGATTTCTGAAAGCTCCAGCGTTACCGGGATGCCGTACACAGCTCCAGCTCCTCGGTCTTTCAAGCGCAAGACCGTGGCAGGCATGAAGCGTTGACCACGTAAAACGATTTCCAAAGAGCAATGAGGTTTGTTTAGCCCGGCGACCTCTTCATCGAATCGCGTACCACAGTGATCACATGTAAAAGCGACTGTTTCCATTTTCTTACTCTTTCTTTTTGTCTTTCTCGAGCACTAACTCGAGCTTCACCGAATCAGACATCATCATGAACAGATACTTCGCTACCGTAATAATAGATGCAGTAACAATTATGATTGAATGAGCCGTAGTCATTTGTCATTCACTGCTTCCCGCATCGCAGCCTTTCGTTCGGAGTCTTTCGCGATCTCGATGGCTTCACCAAGAGTCTTATAAAGCCACTTTGCAGCGGTCACATCGAGGACGACGACGTCTTTATCGAGAACGCTTTGCGCTCCGTCTTTCAATAACGCGCTTTCTTCGATCGCGATGAATGCGTAAAGCGAACCTGGTTGAGGCTCGTCGACAGACAAGCGCCATTCCATCCGAGAGCCGTTTGCTCCCGTAGGCTCGGATTCCTGAAACCGTCGTTCGAAGGTCGACTTGTTCATCCGCGTTTGTTTTTCATCCACATCGCATAAAGCTCCGGCCGATGCTTACGAGCGAACGTCTTGAGCGAGGTTCGCTTGCCACTCGAGTAGTGAGCGCGCTTCAACTGCATGCCGGGCTTGTGCTGACGACTTCCGGGCTCGCCGCTCGGTCCGCGCCTTCGGGGAACTTCGGGCACCGCGGGTGCGGTTGTCATTACAGGTACGGCTGCCGTTTTGCTCACTTCGCTTGCTTCATTCATCGCTTCCACCAAGATGTCACCTCCTAGATTCGCCACTACGGAATTTCTCTGAACTTTACGCCCCAGTTCGTTGCCAGCATCACGGCCTCTGCGCCGTCGAACACCGTCGAGTCTTTTTCTTCTCCGACCCACTCGAGATGCTCAGGGCCATAAGACTCCGACGTGAGAGGATTTGGTGTAACAATGCGCTTCAAGAAGTATTCACGACCGCGCATTTGAGCATAGATACGCGCTCGCTTGGGCACGACTTGCGCGGTCACGACGATCGGTTGCTCCGCTGCCGTTGCCGCTGCCCTTGCCCTTGCCGCTGCCGCTGTCACAGGCGCCTTTTCAATCGCGGTTTGCTGAGCGTTTGCTTCACGGCGCGCATTGCATGCGGGCCAGTCATGACAGCGCTGCATGGGAGGCGCTGTAAGAGGCTCGCCTGTCGCACCACAATTCGAGCATGAAGGAGTCTTCGCGCTCAAGCCGCAACTCCAATTGGAAGGCGACCCTTGAGGTCCGCGATCACGCTGTCGTAATCGATCGTGACTTTGGTTCCTGCACCGTCATCAAGTACGACCTCGAATGGCCTTCCCTGACGAATCGCATAGTCGCATTCGGGCACGAGACCCGCGTCGACACCGGGACCCGCGTCACGCAAATCCGAGCACGATGCCCAGTAAAGCGTTTGCGGAAGATCCCAAAGCTGCTTGCTCGTAAGAAGTGAGCCCTCACCGACGTACACTGACGCGAGGCACTTACCCTTCTGAATCCCTTCTCCGTGAGCGGTCACATGCGCGATCACGTCGGCTACAGTGCCGCCAGGCCCCTCGAGATCAAACGCCACGTGAACGCCAATCGGAATCGCTAACGCAGCAAGTCGAGCAAGGTCATTAGCCGCATCTGTAGCACCTTCTACAGCCGACGGAATCCAACCAGGATTACGCGAATGACGAACGAAATAAGCTTCCAAACCTTCCGTCAAAATCGTGTTCAGTTCGGTGGGACTCAAGTCTTCGAGGTAACGCCAAACTCCAACAATTCCCTTGGAACGAAGCAGCCTACAACCCGCAGCCGTAAGAACTTCGTCCGTATCGCAGTACATCGCATTCGGCGTTGCAGTCACAAGTCTCACGAGACACCTCCTTTGATGAGCGAACGCGCATAGCACAATGCGAAGCGCGTTACTTTCCAATGCGACACGCTTCCATCGGGCTCCGTCACAGCGCAGGTTCGATCACCATCGAGATTGAGGCGATCAGCTGCGAGTCGCGCAGCAAGACTCGGGAAACTCGATTCAACGACTTCGACCGGGTGATTCTCGAACGAAACCAAAAACGCCATGTTCCCTCCTCACGTAAAATCAATGATGCGGGGCGTACACGATCAAATAAGACACCACGATGGCAAGGCACGCAGCAAGGAGCACCGGAAGCGCGTGCACTCGCAAAGTCGAAACCAAATACTTCATACTCCCACCGCTCCCACCACACACTTGAGCGCACGCACTTCCTCGAGAAGCTCGGAGCATCGACGTTGTACTCGCGAAAGCGCATCAAGAGCCATCTTTCGCTCGGTCTCGGTGCGAAAGAGAAGCGAACGCAATGAGGCAAGCTCGGTGCGCAGGTGTTCGGGACCCTCGCGCGTGATGTAATCGCGAAGCTCGTCTCGGTCGCGTGTTACGAACTTCAAACAGTCTTCGGGGCCATGACCTAAGTAGTCCATCTTTGGCTCATAACTTTCACCGCAACGCTGACATCGAATCAAAGAGGTCACAGGTTCGCCTCGCCCCACCATGTTTGAACCACGAAGCGGCCGACGTCGCCTTTTTTCTTCACCTTGTTTTTCTTGTGAAGCACGCTCTTGGGCGCCCAAAGCTCTCCAACACGCCCATCGCGGAGCTTGCCCTCGACAAGAATCGCTTTCGCGGTTGTCTTGAGACACGTCATGCGACCTACGTCGAAAGGCTCTTGGCCCTTCTTCCAATCAACCGAGTCTTCTCTCTTTTCACGTAGTCCCATCAATCCGTCTCCGTTCATAGGTCACGAATTCGACGTTAGGAGACTCGGTCGCGACCTCAGCATGTGTGCATCGAAAGATCCAGAGGTTTGGATAACTCCATTCGTCGTCTGTTGGAAACATCGTAACCGATAAATTACGGCCAGCAGCATATTTAGGTACGACGTATGTAATCTCGAGCTTCGTAGCGAGCGGTAACGCAAGCTTATAAATCTCACCGCCACCGATTACGAATGGCGACTCGTCACACTTGTAGGCGACATCCAGCGCATCTTCCAATGACGTTGCGACAGTAATCCCAGAACCAGACGGTATTGACATGAGCAAAGCGTTGTCGAGCAAAGCGCTGTCGAGACCTTTATGAGTAAGAACGATGTTCGTGCGATTCGGAAGCGGCTTGCCGATAGACTCATAAGTCTTCCGGCCCATGATAATGGCATGCCCCGTCGTGAGTCGCTTGAAGCGCTTCATGTCCTCCGAGACGTGCCACGGGATCTTACCGTCTACCGCGATGACTCCCGACGGCGTCATCGCAACGATGAGCGTGAGCGGTTTCATAGGTGGTCGTAGCTCGCAGCAATTGCCTTCTTTCTCTTACGCGCCTGCGCCTTCGTCGCGGCATCGAGAATCGAGACGAGGTAAAGGAGCTTCCGATCGAGCTGACGCTGTTTCGCGAGCGGCAGCTTTCGGAACTTGCGAAGTGTGGCTTGTACCTCGGCGCGACGATGCGTGAGAAGCCAAAAGATCGTCTCTTCGATCTCACGCTTCGAGAGTCCGCGCTTCGAAGAAGTGGAAGAGGTGGTCTTCGAAGAGGCGGTCATCGTGTTGCTCGTTTCACGGCTGGTTCTTCGCCGTCGTTGTAGAGCGTGTTTGGAATGAGCTTCCAGCCATCGAGCGCGCCCTTGCGATCGGGATCCGCTCGATTCCATTCCCACACGCGGCCTTTCGCATCGAGGCCGTAGAGCATTTCCGAGAGAATCGAATCTTCCGGAGTCCTGCCACACGAGGCAGAGACCGCCGTAACGATTTGAATGAACGGCGGGACGCGCGGCTCGACTCCCATTGCCGCGTCAATCTCTTCTCTAGACTTCGGTGTCTGATCCATAGTCATCCTCAACGGTTGTTGTACGCGTTAGACGTGCTGATAAAGCGCTCTTTCCAACCCCAATCGTCCATCACATATTGGCTGTACTCGGTTGACGTGATGAGCACGTTCTCATCAATCGACATTTCGAGCATGCCGATCACACGATCGTAATCCTTTACGTGGTCCTCTGGAATGTCGAGATGAATCATGTGCTGCACCTCGAGCCCCTTTCGAGCGTCGTCGTACATCTTGGCAACGGTCTCGATAAGTGCTTTTCGATAACCCGCGTGCGCTGCTTCGTATTGTGCGTGATGCCCGTCGCGATTCTTTTTGAGCGCGTCGATGAGCGCGGATTTCTTGACCACGATGTGCTGAATGCCTTTGATCGTTTCGGGAGCAGCCATGTTCATTCCTCTTTCTTTTCTTCTCGTAGCTTGAGATCTTCACCACAGAATTCCGAGACAGCCTTGCTGAGATTCACGCCGTACTTATGAAACTCGAGAACCTTGGCGTGAACACAGTAAGGATTCATATCGAGATCCATATTGCAATACTTGCATGTCGAGCATCGACCAGGATCAGTCCAGACGCTCATTTGCCGAGACCAGACCAGCGTGCGATTCGCCTCGAGACGCAAAAGCGTCTTGTCACGGGGCATCTTGCACACGTTCGCGCGGTAAATCGCCGCGCCTGCACACTGCGGGCCGTTGATCGCGTGGCAATCGATTCGCGAATCGCTATGAAGAGTCTGGACCCACTCTTCACGTGTAGCCGCTCCAAGCCACCCTGGAAGCGCCGTTCGAGCGAAGGGACAGTCGGTACACGGATGGGTGTGCTGGACGTTCGAGACGGGGGCTTCGTCACTGATGATGGCTCTTCGAGTCACGACTCGTCCTCCTTCTTTTCTTCCTTCACCCCTTCAATAGCTGCATCACGTGCATCGCCGCGTGCATTCCAGTCTTGGTTCCAGCGCGCCCAGTCATCACGATTCCGCGCGCCTGCGTCACGAAGCTGCTCAAGAGCGCTCTTTGCAAACTGTGCAGTCTCCAGGTTCGTCACCGCGAGCTTCTGCCACTTGTTCGACATATGAAAGCAATAGGCGCAAGCGATCCATCCGAGCACGTTTTCCCAAGCAAGTGCCGTGGACGAAAACCAGAATGACGCAGACACGCCAAACAGAATCACGATAAAGAACGCGATCTTCAAAATCTTCATTCGTTCTTATCCGACTTGAGGAGACCATCACATGCAGCTTCAACAGCTCGCACGGCTCTTTCAAACGAACGCATGTAACCTGACGCCTTCGCAAACTGCACTGCACGACGAGGTCTTTGCACGTACTCGAGCGGCGTCACCGAGTAACGCCAGCGAACTCCGTTCGCGGCCTTTGCGACGAGAAGGTAGTACCCGTCGCGAATACGTTCGCATGACAGCGTCTGCCAATCAGTAGAACGGCTCGCGCGACTCACGGAGGTTTACCTCCCTTCGAGTAATCCGGCTTGAGATCAGCGTGACCGCCCCATTCCCTCGGCACTTTGGATATGTCGAGCGGCATGGCCTTCATGCGATGACATCGTTTGCACGAGACACGCTCTACAGGACGAAGCGGGATTCCGAGGTGCGAAACGTTGTTCGTGCCGCACGCACCACACACCCATCGCATGTTCGGCTTGAAGATCGTTCCGAAAAGCTGCGTCTTCGGCATTTGTTCCGCTGTCACGTCGCCACCTCCGCACTCGGATTCTCTTTTTCCTTCTCCCATACGCAAAGACCGATGTGACCCGCAGGCTTGACGCACTGCTGAAACTCGGCGCTCGTCCAACCGCAGCGCTCAGTCAATGTTTCGTTTTTTCCTCGCCGAGGTCCATGGCATCGAGGAGTTTCTCTTTGCGTTCGAGGATGATCGCAACGCGTTGATCGATAGCATGAGCTGCATTCAAGATCGTAACGATGACACCGCGCGTTTGTCCGATTCGAACTGCGCGGTCCTCTGCTTGAAGATTATTTGCTGGTACGAAGTCGCGATCCAGGAACATGACGTTCGCCGACTTGGTCAACGTGACGCCGACGCCCATCGAGCCGATCGTTCCCGCGATACCACGAAGCTCACCACGCTGAAACTTTTCGACAAGCGCCGTCCGCTCGACATCGGACGTGCTTCCCGTGATGCACGCCCAGCCCTTTCGAGCCCCGAGCGAAATGATCGGATCGCGGTGATAGGAGAAAGCGATAACGGGTTCCTCGACTTGCTCGCATTCTTTGATCAAGTCGATGAGCGTCGAGAGCTTGAGCAGCGCAAGCTCTTTTCGGATCATCGAGAGCGCGCCGCCCGCGGCGCACTCTTCAAGCACCTTGTCATCGGACCAATCTTGGAACTGGAGGAGCAGATTCTCGGTGAGCGTAACGAGCTTCGAGAGCGCACGTGACTCGACTTTGACCTCCACGATGCGACGCGTTTTGACCGGTAAGTCAGGAAGCACGTCGACGCGCATGCGACGAAGCATGACTGTTCCGAGACACTCACGCGCTTCGGGAGAAGCGTAGCCAGGACGCCATTCATAGCCACGAGGTTGGCCTTTGAACTCGAGCTTGCGACCGCCGAACATTTCGACGAAATCTTTCCAGCCTCCGAACGTGTCCCAAGCTCCGTCATCGAATTGACCGCCTTGTCCTGGAAAGAGCTGACAGAGAGACCAAAGCTCAGGAGGATGATTCAGGAGCGGAGTACCTGTCAAAACCCATACAGAAGAACCGCGGCCCACGACTCCCGTACTGCATGCCGCTGCGATGGTGCGCACCGCGATCGTGCGTTGAGAATCTTTGTTTTTGCAGTAATGCCCCTCGTCGACCACGAGCTGCACGGAATGCTTCGCCGGAGGACCGATCCACACCCACTCGGGCCACGCGTCTTCGCGTTGTTGAAAACGCCTCATGGCTATCGTCATATCCGTTCTTGTGCATCGACCTCCGCGCTCAGGATCGCACTTGTCCGTCCAAGGCTGCTCCTGCTTCCGAGCAAAGAGAATTTCTTCGTCCTCGAGAGGTACGACAGAAAGACGCCCGCAGTAAGGACAGCGCGTGCGCTTCTCGAGCCACTCATGCGGAAGCTGCGAATACGGAACGATGTTCAGCTCGCCGGGCTCGGGGAAAAGCGGATACGGGAAACCCCAGAGTCGCAAAGTGAAGTCCGGACGCCCACGTTGTGCTTCTTTTAACCAACTACCAACAACTACCGATGGAACTATAAAGAGCGCGCCTTTCCTAATGTCTAGTGCTGCTAATGAGGTAAAACTTTTTCCGGTCCCCATCTGATCAGCTAATAATGCACGCCTTCTAGAGCGTAAAAACTCAGCACCAATTCGTTGATAGGGATAAAGCCTATTATCAGTGCACTTCCAGGCTGACGACCTTAGCGTCTCTGGCACACCTGATTTTGAACGAAGCTCGATGCCGTGCTTTTGCAAGGCCCCACATGCGCGCAGCGCAGCTTCGAGCGGCACCACGTAGTCGACGTTCGAGCCTTTCTTTTGACGAAGGCCGTACGGACCTAGGACTCGGCGAAAGAGCGCGGCGCCGCCAGCACTTGGCGAGAAGAGAGCAAGGCGCTCCCCATCAGCCCCCGTACCGAGTGCGACGCTCACCGCGGGCATGACTCACAGAGCCTTGTTCCCGTGACGAAAAGGTCGAGTTTTGTTGTAAGCCATCTTCTCGAGCACGATGCGCTCGAGATCGATTTCATGCTCTCCGCAGAAGTCGAAGACACGAATGACGATGTCCGCGATCTCACTCGCAACACCTACGGGCTTATGAGCGCACTCGTTCGTCCCATCGTCTGGATAACACCTCGGAGAACCGTAACCGCCGCAATCTCCCTTTGGGTGTCTGCATTCGTATCGCACTTCTGCGACTTTACTTCCTTCACGAAACGCTTCGTAGGCCTCGCCGACTTCAGTCGTGATGAGCATAAGCGCGTCTCCGACGGTGCGCTTGACGTCGTGAAAGCCGTGAGCTTTTGCGTTTGCGTAAGCCTCATCGCGAAGCTCGTTGAGCGATCTCATTATCGCGTTCTCCTTCCGCGTCGCGATGTGCTCGGCGACGAGAGCCTCATGCCGCACGCTTCGCGAATTTGACGCGCATGATCGAGCGCGTTCGTCTTCGAGCCATAAGAGGTAAGAGGTAACTCGGTAAAGCCCCGCGCTCCGACATACACAATGTGATTGCCTTGAGGACCGCCTTTTCGAACCCATGCCGTCACTGCGAAGTAGCTGCTCATGGCTTTTTCTCCTCTCCATTATTCTCTCGAGCAAGCTCTTCCCTTGCACGCATCAACGTCGCCGTTGAAAAAAGAGTCGCGTCCTCACGAATCCCGGCTTTCAAGGTCTTCTTTGCCAGCACGATCTCACGCTCGATGTACGCCTGAAACTCTTCTGGAGTTGGATGCCAGCGAGCTTTCTCGTACCAGTCTTCCTTGGTGTTACCTCGCGAAGGCGTCAACGACGTTGCCGAATCATCACGTCTCTCCATCTCACTCACCTTTTCCGAGACCGATAATATATTCAAGTGCTTCCTCGTGCGACTCAAAGCGTACATCGGCCAGATCGCTAAAGATGCATTTGCGTGACGCGCCTGATACGACAATAGTCTTTGACGACTTCTGAACCAAGTCACGATAAGCCAGTGCGTGCCCAAGCTCCACCCATGCTCCCGTCGACGTAGATGTCACCTCGGGCTGCACAAGCCAGACAACACGAGCTTTGGCAACGCCTCCCAAGTCCGCAAGCGCCGCACTACGACGAATGCCGGGATCATCCGGCGAAGCATTTCCGACTTGACGCACCGGGACCGTCCAATCGAACGTGATCGTCCAACCAGCATCGAGCAATGCCGCTATAAAAACTTCAATCTCATCAATCTGAGCCGAGGCTCCCGCGACGTAAGCTTCTTTTCTCACGACGCGTTCTCGCTATCCGTGCGCATCGCCTCGCGCATGTAGCCCATGTAGTCCACGCTGATCGCGTTGAGCGCGTCCACGATAAACTGCGCATTGGCCTTGTCGTAGCAATGCGCGAGAGCGCAGTCCGTTCGAATGTACCTCACGCGATAACGAACACCTGGCGTGGGACCTGTCGTCACCGAGGCGTCTTTGATCGTCTCGAAATCGTACTTCGCAGTCATTTGGCACTTTCTCCTGCAGCTCTTCGAATTTGCCCAGCCAACGCATCAAGACATGCCGCGCAAAGCGGAAAGGGATCGCTACGAGTGATGTGAAGGCACAAAACCATGCGCTCACATCCTACGCACTTGGTGTGCTCGTACCACTCGAATACGCGCGCAGTGGGCTTGATAGTCAGATCAAGACTCATCACGTCACTCGTCACTCAGTGCAGAAGGCCGTGAATCTCGGCGTACCTACGGCGCTCGTGACGCGGAACGGTGTGCGGGATGTTTTTCTCCTGCATCAAGGTCGTGATGTTCGCGGTCTCCCAGAACTTCTCACGCGTTGCCTCGCTCGCCTCGAGCCAGAGCTTTTGTGTGAGGAGCACATCGCCGATCGGTACGCCGGAAGGCTGAATGCAGAACGAGCGAATGATGGAGCCTTTCTCATCGACCTGCTTCACGTTGCCATGAGAGCCGCGGTCGATGCGATAGCGCTCTTTCTTTCTGCCATCCGAAGAGGTGACCTCGATGTAGAAGCAATTCTTCTTTTCGAAGTCCTCGATCTGCTGCGGCGAGAGACAGAGACGCAAGAGGTCATCGGCACGCTTTTCGGCCATCTTTGCCGCGAGCGCTCGCTTCTCGGCTTCTTCGCGCGCGCGTTTTTCTTGCTCGAGAGCCGCGAGTAGCTCGGTGTCCGATAGCTTGCGACGCGAGTAGCGTTGAATGTTGGCCGCGTGATCGCCGGCTTCCTTGATACGCTCGTAACGATCAACCCATGCGTTCCAGGCGAAGTGATTGATGGTGTTCGTGGAAGAGGTAATCGTATTGAACGGAAAATTGTTATACGTGACAGCGCTGGTAGACGTGTATTGAATGTTCCAAAGTGGCCACGTGTTGTTCATGGTCGCCGCTCCAGTTCCGATCGTTTGCGTAATCGTATAATTCGCACAGGTGCCCGCCCATACCTCGATGATTGGCGGATACATCTCCTCGTACTTGCGACGCGCTTCGGCAATCTCCTCGTACTTGCGACGCGCTTCGGCAAGAGCTTGACGTTGCTGCAACTGTCGCTCTTCCAACTCAATACGAGCAGCAATGACTTCACGCCGTCGCTGATCAGCGGCGAGTGAATTGATCGATACTGGCGGCGGAGGACCCGCGAGCGCGTTGATCGGCACAGGCGGAGTACCAGCATTGATCGGCACAGGCGGAGTTGCAGCTCGCAACTCCGCAGCCCCAACAACCTGTAGGCCTGGCATCAGCCGCCTGCTTGTGGCCGCGTAAAGATGATTCGCTCCGCGTTTGCGTCGAATTCCTTCATCTGCTCGCCTGGCTCGCCGTTCTTTCCAGTCACGCGAAACGCCGTGTAGCCTTTTGCGACCATGTCTTTAAAGGTACGACGCGCATTTGCAACCTCGTCCTCGTTATCACGAGACCACATCACCTTCGTGTCGCCGGTCTCGTCCGTGATCGCCATCCAATGCTTGCCGTCGAACGGAGTCGTCATTGCCTCGGTCATGAGATCTGATGCCATGGGATTCTCTCTTTCTTTTTCAATTTCGGCATTCGAAAGAGGCAGAAGAAGCGAGTACTAATCGCTTCACGATCTAATCATCAACGCGTTAGTACCCGATAGCACCGGGTTATAAAACCCGACTCGGACGCCATGATGGATCATTTCCTTCTGCCTCTTGCGAATGTCGAAGAAAGACGCACGGAGTCTACCAAGACTCCGTGCATCCTTGCTGCACAATCCGCTCAGTCCGCCTCGACCTGGAACGTCGGATCGGCAGCTGTCTCGGCCGCCTCGTCGCCCACGCCCTGAACCTCGCTGATCGCGATGATACGATGCGGCGCCGCCGAAACCTTGAGAGGCTTGACGTCGTACATCTTGCGACCCTTGCCGATGTCACGCTGCGGAAGACGCGTGAACGAGACCTTGTGACCAGCCTTCGCCGGCCACATCCCGACGAAACCCTTCCACTCGGGCACCGCGACCATGCAGCCCTTCGGAGCCTTGTGGAGTTTGTTATCGCCCTTGCTGCCTGGCATCCTGTCCGAGCCGCCGTTCTTGACGTGCTCGGTGGTCTCGAGGACCTCGAAGACGAGCGAATTCGACTGAAGCTTCTCCGAACGCGCCTTGTCGATGAAGTTCACGAGAATGCCCGTGAACGAAGCGGAGATGTCCTTGGGAGGAGACCACCATCCGTCCACGCTTCCGCCGAATTGACCCTGCCAATCCTGCATGTCGTCATCCGCGCCGTTGGCGGGAGCCGAGGCACCCGTCGTTCCGGCCGGAGCTGCTTGCATCTTTTCATTCGCTTTTGCCATTTGGAATCTCCATCAATCACTAGAACACAACTCACAACTCACAACTCACAACACCGAGATCGGGACCGAAGTCCCAATCACGACTCTTTTGATTTCTCTAAATAATTCGCAGCCGCACGAAGCCAGTCTGGCCGATCAGCAAAACGGCCCAAACCATTATTGCACGAAGAGCACAACAAGCCTCGTAAAGCATTGGTAAACAAGCCTCGTAAAGCATTGGTAATATGATCATGATCAACTGCAAGCTCGCGCACCTTATCGCGGCACTTGCTAGTTTCCTTTCGAAAACAAATCGCACATACACCATGCTGAGCCTTCAGCATCTCCTCATATTCAGAGACAGAGATGTTGAATTTTCGACGCAATGCAGAACGCCGATCAGCCTGAAGCGCTTGAGCCCTATTGAGTGAACGCCACTTCTGTGAGTACTTTACTGAACGGCCGTCGGCCTTCGCTGCTGCTGCAATAGCAGCCATCTTTTCGGGATGACGACGTGAGTAATCACGACATCTCGCTCTGCATTTTTCACAAGTCTTCAGCTTGACGCCTAATGCCTTTTGCACTCGGCACCTTCTACAGCCGCCAGCCATTACTCAGCAGACGTCGTGGTTGCCTCGGTCGCGGCTGCCGTGACGCCGTTCGTGTGAGCGGCCTTCTTCGAAGCGTGATGCCTCGACTTGCTGCGCGCCTTGCCACCCTTCGGAGCTGTCTTCTTTGCCGCTTTCTTCTTGGTCTTCTTCGCGCCGCCTTTGCCACTCGCGCTCTTCTTGCTGCCAGCGAAGTACATCGTCGCGCGCTTGTGACCGCGCTTGGTGATCAAATGCTTTTTGAGAGCCTCTGCAATCAAGCGCGGAAGCTCTTTTCGCTCAATGCCGAGTTCCTCGCGAATGCCCTCAGCGTTGATGCCGTTCTTGCCACGGCCCCTAACTACACGAGCAAGAATCAAAGAGCCCGAAGCAATATCCTCTTCTGAACGACGAACGCGTTTGCCTCCACCGCTCGCCTTGCGACCCGGCTTGCGACCGGGCTTACGACCCGGCTTTTTTCCATTGCTAGCCTTTTCCGACAAAGCGATCAGCTCGCCAATCGAAAGACTGCCCAAAGACGCTAGCGCTTCCTGCCTGCCGTCCTCTTTGCCCTCTTCGTATGCGTGATCCGCAACTTCAACAGCCAGCGACCTGTACTCTTTCTCTTCAATCATGATCGTTCACCTTTGTTTGTCAGTCGTAATTCTTGATCAAAAGCTCGCGGACCCCAACGCGGGATGACGCTTTCGCTCCGATCATGTGCTTCACGGTTACCGGGACAATCGTGAACTCCTTGTATAGCGCACGAATCGTACTGGAGTCACCCTGAGAGCACAAAAACTTTGCGCCACGCTTATGCACACTCGTGAGCGATTGCGCAAGTCGCTCGTGGTCTTTCTCACCGAATTTGCCTGCCGTGTAAGAGGTGAAGTTCGCGGACTCGGACCTCGGCAGGTAAGGAGGATCAGCGTAAACGAAGTCACTCTTCTTTACTTCCGCAAGTCGATACATAAAGTCTTCTGACCAAAGATCGACGCCTTTCAATGCCGCACGCCATGTGTTCATGACGTCGGGCTCCACGATCGTCGGATTCACGTACGAGCCTATGGGCACATTGAACTTTCCCTTTCCGTTCACGCGCCACAAGCCATTGAAGCACGTCTTATTGAGATAACAAAAACGAATTGCACGAGCCAGCGACGTATCTGGCTCCTCATCTCTAATGCGATAATATTCTTTCTTCGAATGCTTGATCGCTTGAAGCCCTCGAATCAGCTCTGAAGTCTTGTTCTTTACAACCGAGTAAGCGTTCATCAACTCGGCATTCACATCATTGAGGACAGCCCACGACGTACCAAACTCGCGAACTCTAGCCTCACCCTCGGACTCATAGAGAGCCAAGAACACGGCTCCGCCACCTACGAATGGCTCGTGGTAGCAACCCGTAAACGCGGGCACGTGCTGCATGATGGTGGGAACAAGCTTCGTCTTCCCACCTGCGGCTTTAAAACACGGCTTAGACAACTACCCCTTCAAACTACCGAGCCTAGCGAGCCTCGGATCGTGGACGCGAGAGCGTCGCCACGCACCGTTCTTCTGCCAGCTCAGATGACCGCTCGTCAAACAAAATCGACGCGCTTCTAACAAAAACGACACACAGCTTATCCACAGCCGGCCTCACCGACGTGCATTCAACCACTTAGCTGACGCACTTAACGAAGTACTTCATCAACCACAAACGAACCAACGAGCCTACCTCGGTCGCAGCTGATAGACGGGTTGACTGTTTCGCGAGTCACTCACGTGAAGCTCGTACTCATCTCCTTCAATCTCGATATCCGAAAGCTTGATGTGCGGATCAATGAAACCGTCTTCTTTGAGCACTCGCAAGATGTCAGCGTCCTTGGCCCCAGATGGAATTTCGATCGTGCCACTCGACGAATAGACGTTGACCCCGAATCCGTCTTCTTCGTTGCCCCACACGTCGAGCGAATGTACATTATAGAGTTTGCCTCGAATCTTGATGGCGCGAGAAAGACGCGATTCTTTGAGCAAGTGTTCGACTTCATCAGGTTCGCGCTCATGATCGATGACGACAGCGCCCTTATCTACAACCGTGAATTCTGCGCGCTTGCCTCTTTCAACAAGTACCGTTCCCCCACGTGCCTTGGCGTCATATCCCGCTTCCTGTAACGCGTCGACAATGACTTCGGCTGTCTCACTCGCACGACTCATGACTCGCTCCTAATGAACTACGGTCCTTCGCTGAAAGCCGCACAAGAGGCCTATTGTGCGTGTCGCTGATCTTGACCCTCGGCCAAGGAAACACGAGCGAGCCCGGAATCGTGCCGTAAGTCCACGACACGCGATCCCCACTACGCGGCGCGTGAAGTCCGAAGACGAGAAGCGCGTGTGCAAGCTCCATGCGATACGCGTTATCCGGTAAAAGTACGGAACCGCAGTCTTTCCAGTGATCGAGCATCGCGTCGTAGCGCTCGACGCGAAAGATGAAAAGCGGCCTGCGAAAAGCTAGCTGCTTACGAGTCATGCGACACCCTCACCTCGAATCACGGCTCGCCTCTCCCGCCGCGTCCACGATCCGTGAACGCGAGACCGAGGTTCACGATGCCGAAGATCACATTCAAGACGCCGACGAATACGAAAAAGCCACTGCGAATCGGGTGCGCATCAAATCGAAAGACTCCCCAGCCGATGAGCGCGACTCCTATAGCGAGAGCAACCAGCCCGTCTTTCACGTTCGAACGCGAAAGCGGAAGCTTGGGCGTCAAGTCGTCGCTCACAGAGACACCACTCGACGTTCGAATGCGTCGAGACATGCGTTGCACGTTGCCAGAGACGATCGCGACTCCCAAACGAATTCTATTTCAGGAGTGAATGAGCCGTCGAAAAGCTCGATGAACGTCGCGCCGCACCACATCGTCGTGGTCATCTCCGACGATGGGCTCTTGCTCTCATTGACGATGTGCCGCATTCCTGGCGCCGATCCTACCACGACATCAGAGCGGCCCAAAAATCCTCATCCCCTGGCTACGCCTCTCATCATCGACCTCGTCGCTCCTCTTGATTGAGCTGCCTCACGGCTTCACGAGCCTCGCTGCGCGTGTCCCAGTAGCTCACGAGCCCGAGCCCCGTTTCGAACCTCTCGAGCACGCACCACTTCGAATCCAGCTTCCGAACCAAAAACGGCACCTTCCATTTTTGGGCACTACTCTTTGTCATCGCTATCTGTTCGCTTCTTTCTCGTATTCCGAGCATGCAGGCTCGGAATGCAGCTCGTATGAATCCCGGCTTGAGGTTCACGTTCTCCATTCGAGAGAGTCTCGGCAGCGACCGGTAAAATGGCCCAGTCCGTTCGGAACCCGCCGCACGAGACGCAGATCAAGTCCGTGCGTGACACGCGCTCGAGTGCGACTTTTACCATCTTACGTTTCATGTTTCTCCCTTGGATGATCGAGTATCTCGAGCACGACGTTCTCGACGAAAGCAGGCGTCTTACTTCGCAACCACTCGAGCAAGCTCTCTCGAGTGAGGTACGAGATGTCGACTACATCCAGCCTTCCGTTCTCATCTACAGCGCACACACGAACTCCTGTTTTGTGCTTTAGGCGACGGCCTAATCGATTAGGGTCGACGCGCAGAATCACCCCTGGAGACCCCAAGTCACGCGGAGCTGATCGCAGTAGTCTTTGGAATCTTTCAGGCCCAACCCAGTCAAAGTGCGGTGCAACTTGATGGCACTGATGATCCCGTTCTGCTTCATCTCACGCATAACAGTAAGCTCGATTGCGGCCGGACCCGAAGACGAACCATTCACGACCTCTTTGCACTGAGCCACAATCTCGGCCCACGTATCACCGCGAACAATCAGCTCCATGACATCAACCCTCGCTTATCACGATGACAAGCGTGTAAACAATGGCGTTCACGGCTGCACCGCTGCGCGAGCAAGATACGCTCCCGCCATCAAGAACACCAGACAAGGAAGAACGAACGACGCAATCAACTTCACTCCATAGATGAACCGCTTCATGACCACACCTTCACGCGCGCATCCTTGCGCGCCACCTTCACGGGTTTCACACCATCATCTCCAACATCATTCGAACCATTCGAAAGAATGCTCTCGTCGTACGCAGGAACTCCCTGCGTGCACAAGTAACCAGTCACCGACTCAATCTCGCCCTCGGTGATCATCGGGCACTGCACGCGAACCGCGGCATCGGCACCATTGAGTTTCACGAGCGAATCACCGCGACCCGTGAGCTGCTCAGCGCCTTGCTCATCGAGCACCACGCGCGAGTCGACTTTCTGCGACACGCGGAATGCGATGCGCGTCGGGAAGTTTGCTTTGATCGTGCCCGTGATGACATCAACCGAAGGACGCTGCGTCGCAAGGATCAAGTGCATGCCTGCGGCACGCGCCTTCTGAGCAAGCCGAGCGACGAGCGCTTCAACGGCTTTTCCTTGCGACGCAATGAGGTCCGCGAACTCGTCCACGACGATCACGATGTAAGGCAGCTTCCCCGAAGAGGTCTTCGCACGAGCGTTGAACGTCGCGATGTTCTTTGCACCCGCTGACGCAAGGAGCTGGTAACGACGCTCCATCTCGCTCACGGCCCACGTGAGTGCGTCGACGGCTTGCTTCATGTCAACAATCACTGGAGTAACCATATGAGGAATACGAGCATACGGCTGCAGTTCGACGACCTTCGGGTCGATCATCATGAGCTTCAACTCGTCAGGCCTGCGGCAGTAAAGAAGTGAGGTGAGCATCACGTTGAGGCCCACGGACTTGCCCGCGCCCGTCGCACCTGCCGCGATGACGTGCGGCATGTCCGCGAGATCCGCGAAGACGCCCTCGCCTCGCACATCACGACCGAGCACGACGGGAAGCGCCATCTTCGACGACGCGACTCGGAAGCCGTCGCTCTCGATCAGCTCTCGAAGCGCCACGCAAACGCGCTTCTCGTTTGCGACCTCGAAGCCCACGCGACCGAGGCGCGACGGAACAACACGCACCTTGCGACCGAACGCGAGCGACAAGTCGTCCGCGAGGCCCATGACCTTCGAGAGCTTCGTTCCTGGAGCAACGCGCGTCTCGAACGTCGTCACGATCGGGCCGGTTATGATTTCCTCGACCTTAGCGTCCACGTCGTACGCTCCGAGCGTCGAGGCCAAGAGCGCGCCTTCTTCCTGGAGTTGCTTCTCGCTCACGCTCGCACCGGCCGACTCGCCGCGCACGAGGAGCTTCGACGACGGAAGCGCGAACGACCCCATCGACGCCGACGAGCCGCGCAAGGGCTTCACGAGCGACAGGTGACGCGGACGCGGAGCCTTCTCCGTCACAGGCGCATCCGAGTCCGAGTCATCCGAGTCCGAGTCCGAATCAACCGAGTCCGAATCCAAATCATCCGAGTCCGAGTCATCCGAGTCCGAGTCCGAGCCCTCATCGCCCTCGTCCTCATCCGAGACCTCGTTCTCATCCTCGCCACGCACAACCGTCATCGCCTTCACGTGAGCGCGAACGGGAATCGCACGAGCGCGCAACGCACTCAAACCACGACGTGTGAAGCGCTCGGCAAGAACGAGGAGAGCGAGCGCCATGAGCACGACGAACGCGCCAGGAACCGACAGAGCTGCTACGGCGCTATCGCCAAGGAACGCGCCGACTACGCCACCGCTCTCAGACGACGCGAGGGCCGCGAGTGCCGATGCCACCAGCACGAGCACCACGTCGCCGCCCACGCGAAACATCGTCAAGCCTCGCCGTCCCCGTGCGTCTCCCGCGCTACGGAACACCGTCACGCCGGCAAAGACGAACACAACTACGACGACCCACGACGCGAGCCCGAAGAGACCCGAGACCGCCTCGGACAAGCCCTCACCCGCGGGACCAAAGAGCCCGCACACGAGGGAGAGCGAGACGAAGCTCGCCACCATCCAAAGTCCAACCGCGAGCGTTACGCGACCTGCTTCGACCTTTCCGCGATTCATGACTCCTCACGCTCCTGTGCTGCAATGTCGAGTTCATCAGCCTCACTTCGTTGAACACGACAGTAAGAGTCGCGCGCCAACCGAGACTCGATCTGTCGAATAAACTCGAACGCGTCCTGACGAAGGGCGAACAGGTATTCTTCCGTGCACTCGCCAGAAAGCGAGCCCATCGTCCCATGCATCACCAATTGCGCCCTCGCGTCGTCCCTCGTCTTGTGTTGATTGTCCACGGCGATCCTCTTTCGTTGCGCCTTGCGGCGTCTGTCAACTTGTCTACTTAGCTTTATAGCAACCCTTGGGCCAACTGGAAACCCCTTGTTTCCGTGCTCTCGGACCCCGATGTGAACACCGGGTTACTCCGTCTCCTCATCGGCATCCTCGAGCTGAAGACGTGCGTCACTAAGCGATGCCTCAACAGCCATGCCAATCACAGTCTCCACCTCGCTACGGGTCGCAAGACGTAAGCACGACCCACGGCCATCGCGACTATAGGCAATCGCTGTAAGATCTTCATCACTCAGCACAAACCGAATGACGAACACACGCCGCTTCGGCGCCTTCACGTTCCCCTCGTCATGCGGCAGCATTGATACGGAAGCTCCAGCTCAGGAAAGACAGAAAGAAGCAGGTCTCGCCCTGCATCGGTCACAAACAACCGTTGCGGGTAACAGAGTCTACCGCCCGCATTACGAGGCGGCATCGGGCCACGACGAACGAGACCCGCGCGAAGAAGCCCAACGTATCGACCCATGCGATAGCGCTGAACCGGCAAGCCCTCTTCAGTCATGGCCACACGACCCAATCGGGCCAGCTGGTCATTACTGATCTTACGAACCTTCACCACGTCGAGCCTCTTTCGTAGAGCCTTGCGGCGTCTGTCAACTTGTCTACTTAGCTTTATAGCAACCCTCGGGCCAACGGGAAACCCCTTGTTTCCGTCCTCTCGAGACCCGATGTGAACACCGGGTTACTATGCCTCCGTCTTACTTCAAACCCGAAGCGCGCAACGTCTTCATAACGATCTTGACAAGCTCGCTAAGAAGCTTGTCGCGCTCGTCACACGACAAGCTCTCAGACGGCCCAGTGAAGTATACCTCACGACGCTCTAGCTCTTCGGAAAGGTCTTCCACAATGAGTGCGGCTAATTCAGTTAGCTTCGTAGTCATCTCACTCGTCCCTTCGTTCGACGATTCCAGCTTTCGCGAATGGTATCCTCTCGGTTTTCTGCCTCTGAGGCCGTGTCGTCGAACACAAAGGAGCTGCCTTTGGCCCCGCACGAGCTGCACTCGACGTAACCGTAGTCATCATCATTCACGAATGAACCGGCACCTCCGCAAAACGGACACGGTAGAATCTTGAGACGCGTCGATTGCTTCGCTTCTGTCATTTCCGCAACCGCTTTCACTTGGCACCATCCGTCGCAGCAAGCGTCTCGAAGTCCGCGAGCACCCCGCACTCGCGCGCGAACGCTTCGAGGTCCACGTGCTTGCGTGTCACGAAGCGCTGATCGTACACGATGAAGTAAGTGCCGAATTCCTTCTCGCGCTCCGTCAGGCCTTTGCGCTTACCGCGCGCTTTCTTGTTTTTCAAGAGCTTCCAGTTTTTCTCGACGAGGTGCCGGTTCACTCGCTTGATGACCGTGTTCTCGAGAATGGGCACTTTATTTTTCGAAGAGGTCATCTTCACTTCTCCACTCCATCGAGATCGAATAATGCGATATCAACTTTCGCAGCAATAATCTGCAAGCGATTATTTGGCAGTGAAGTCTCCGGCGTCAAGTCAGCAAACACATGCGCACGAATCTCTTCCAACGTTCGACGAAGGCTTGCCACATCCATGACAAGCTTACCGATACACGCCGCGTTATCATGATCAACGTTCAGCGCGGCCTTGCAAAACTTACACGTCTTATACGAATGCTTCACGACGTCTTCTCCCGCGTTGCCTCTTCCTCTTTCAGGATTTCAGCCTGAATCCACTTCCAATGCTCACCGCCATCGACGAGCGCGGCGATATCCGACCACAAAGTCTCGCGCGCCGTATCAACAGATGCCCGATGACGAAGCCACTTCGCAAGCCACACATCACCATCCGCGACGAGCACTTTCATTTCGTCGATGCAGAAGCGAGCCAGTCGCACGTGCAATCTCTCGGGCGCCTCGTAAACGAGGATCGACTTGATTCGCTTCATCAGGTCCAACGTCCGCTCATCCGCGTTCATGACCGGCCTTTAGCGTCAGCTTCTTCTCGAGTCACAAACACATGCTTGTCTCGATCAAGCTCAACATGAGCCTCTCGATCCAAGAATGACAAAATCTCATTCGCATCTTCATCACCCACGTCATAACGAAGGTGCTGATCGAAACGCGCAGTCGTCCATGAACCGACTCGATTGAGTATCCGACAAATAGCTTCACGTTGACGCTTAGTCATTGCTTCTTTCCTCTTTGGCTTCTTCTCTCATTCATTGTCATCATCGTCATCGTCATCGTCGCCCAAATGGGAATCGTACTCCAACTGAGAAATCATCCCAGTATCCAGAGCTTCATCCCACAAATGTTCAACGTGGTCTTCGTAGACTTCCACCTGCTTATTCTTTCGTGGCGCCATAATCACCATGACTTCACTCCTGTTGACAAAAGCATGTCGCGCGCAGTCTCCGGATCATTACACTCAAGATCAGAGAGAGCGATACGAATGGCGCCCTCCAACTCCTTTCGCTTCTTCCACGGCGCATAAAGACCTCGCACGATGGCACGACCAAGAGTCTCGCGCTCAACCTCGGTCGGCTCGTAATCAACACAAAACGCCTCGGGCGGATGCGAAGAGCGGTACTCGTGACTCTCGTTTCCGTCGCGATCAAAGACGAAAGATTCTCATGCTTACTCGAGCACCAATAGAGATCCCATCTCCGGAATTCGCCTCGAACATGGCGATCAAAAGTACCGAGATAAACGCAGCCCTCGCAGTCGTGCGTAAAACGCGGCTTTTTATCGATGCCGTCCACTCTTACTCCTCGCCTTACGGGCAGCCAAGCTCTGCTCGTACTGCTCTCCAAAGTGAACACGACCGCAACCATAATGCGTCCAATGTCGAGACGTACGCTCCTCCAAACACAGATGAACCTCCACACGAAAGGCAACGTGCTTTCACCTTACGGTTCACCCACTCAATCATCCCGTTCTGCTCGACACTCATAACAACCCCTTCATCGAACGCCTCGTACCTTGTCTCACGAGAAGTTCGATCGCAGACTCGAGACCCTCGATCTTGCCTTGGATGAAGTCCTCGCCGCCGTGCGTCTTATCCGTGACTCGAAGAGCTACCAACATCCCGCGCAGCTCCTCGACGGCGCCCGTTGTCGAACGCATTCTCTCCTCGAGCACGAGGTCCGCCGCACAGTGCGTGCACATGTGCGCGGCATTGTCGCAACTCGAAGACATGCACGGTTTCGCCGTCACACGCGTCATGACACGCTCTGCTTTGGACGAGCACGTCAGGCACACGAGCTTTCGGACGAGGCGACCGTCACGCATCGGGAAGAGCACGCGTTTGCCCTTGAGAAAGCCGCGACCGCAACCGGGACAGTCCTTCGTCGTGCTCATCTAAACACGTTTCTCTTGACCAAGAGACCTCGCGCCGCGAGCGCCTTCTCGACTGCACAAGCCACCCGTCGCGCGCTTCGCTCGCCACCGAACAAGTAATGCATGCACTCGTTCAAGAGAGCTTCCTCGATGTACTTGCCCGCGAGTCCAAGCTCGGGCTCCACCGCGTCGCCGTCCTCGTCCTCGGCTTCTCGAGGCTCGGGAACGCTGAAATCGTCATCGTCGAACGTCACGACTCCGTCCCTTCTCAATGCGAATGTCTACACCATATGCCCCCACTTCAGTTT
>Ga0210396_10000361_pt1 | contig 63463 bp, 58 predicted proteins | sample IncBWH17OmetaG_FD_155466 | JGI IMG/M metagenome (GOLD analysis project Ga0210396, IMG submission 155466) | Forest soil microbial communities from Barre Woods Harvard Forest LTER site, Petersham, Massachusetts, United States - Inc-BW-H-17-O ... | reverse complement strand
AGCGAGTTCGCTGGGAGGGAGCAGAGGCGCTCTCACCGGGCAAACATACGGTCACGTTCGATTTCAAATCGGACGGGCCCGGCCTTGGCAAGGGTGGTCTCGGGCTGCTACTGGTGGACGGCAAGCAAGTCGCCAGTCAGCAAATGGAGCACACCGTGCCCTTAACTCTTCAGTGGGACGAAACGCTTGATGTCGGCGTGGACACAGGCACGCCCGTGGATGACAAGGACTATCAGGTGCCATTTGCTTTCACCGGCAAACTCGACAAGGTAACGGTAACCCTGAAGCCCTCCCAACTCAGCGCCGAGGACCAAAGGAAACTCGACATGAACGGTCAGCGGGATAACGCGGCCAGCGAGTGAGTAGTTGAGGGCAGTCCGCGCTACAACATTGCTCCTACTCACTCTCTTCCCGTCATTCGCCAGAATCCCAAGGAACCTCGCCGGGAATTGTCTCTTTTCAGGTGGGGACTCATCCCGTCATGGGCAAAAGATCCATCAATTGCTGCCCAGACGATTAACGCCAGATCGGAGACAGCGGCGACGAAGCCTGCTTTCCTCGATCCGTTGACCAGTCGCAGGTGCCTCGTCCCAGCGGACAGATTCTACCGGTGGCAGCGGGGGGAAAGGCGAAACAGCCGTACTGTTTTGAAGTTAATGACGGTGAATTGTTCGCATTCGCAGGGCTGTTGGATCGACAGCGTGAGCGGCTTTATCGAAGTGTTCCGAAAGATGCTGGGAGCCACGCCACAGATGTACTTTCGAAGCCAGCACGAACCGGAGCCCAAGTAGTATTGGAATTATGAGTCAGCGGCCCCAATCGGTAATCTGCTTTCAAATGGAAGCCGGCTTTATGAGCGCAGAAACGGGGTGGTTGACGTTATCACATTTCACTCGAAACCCCTTGCGGTGAGGCTTAATGAGCGTGATTGGGATTTTTCGTCATGATATGTCCGAGACGCAGGGAGCAAGGTTGAAATACTGCGGTCCACGTGCGAACCTACATGGCGAGCACCGTCGTGGTCAGGGCGTGAGTTTGAAAACTACACCGCAGCCCTGGATGGCAAGGCAGCCAGAATTGCCGCCCTCCCACGCAGTACCGTAGAGGTTCCCTGCGCTGTCCATAATCACGCCTGCGAATGGCAGGATGCCTGTGGGCGCCTCGAAAGTGTGCAGCACGTGCAGCTTGCCGTTTACGCTTAGCTTGAAAAGGAGCCCGCCGCAACAGCTACCGGTTACGCCGTACAAATTCCTAGCCCGGTCTCGCAGGAGTCCCCCAAGGGGACCACGCCCGTCGCTGCCGTCAGTGAAGGTATAAAGAATAGTCTCCTCGCCGCTGGGCGCGAGTTTGAACAGAACGCCACAACCCTTCCACAACCCCGAGACGCAGTTCTGCACCGAGAGATCTCCCCCGCTTTGCGTTTCCCCGTACAGATTTCCGTCTGCATCTCGCACCAGGGTCCCCTGCGGTCCGGCGCCGTCGGTTCCATCGGTGAAGTTGTAAAGTATCGTTTCCACACCGGCCGAATCGAGCTCGAATACTGTTCCAAAATAGCCTGTGGCTCCTTGGAATTGAGTAGTTCCATAGAGGTTGCCTGCTTCGTCCCGGACCAGGCCCCCGCTCGGTTGTCCTCCGTCTGGTGTTTCGGTGAAACTGTACAACACGGTCTCCTCGCCGTGCTGATTCAGCTTGAACACCACGCCACAACCGTCAACAAGAAGGGAACAGAAATTGCCACCGCCGTAGGTGGTGCCATACAGATTGGCTGCGCTATCGAGAATGAGATTTGTTGCCGGGTTGCCTCCGTCTGCCCCGCCCGTGAATGCATAGAGCACGGTGAATTTGCCCACACTATTTATTTTGAAGACCGTGCCGCAACCATGGACGCAGCCGCCTCCCTCCCGCGTACCTCCATCGAAAGTGGTGCCGTAGAGGGCGCCAGCGGCGTCTCGTATCAGAGCAGCGGTGGGCCACATTCCATCGGCGCCATCGAAGCTGTGCAGCACGGTTTCCTTGCCGGAGGGTTCGAGCTTAAACACGGTTCCGTAGTTGAAGCTGCCACCGTACTGAGTAGTTCCGTAAAGGTTGCCGCTGGGGTCCTGAATCAAACTGGCGGCAGGGTTCGCGCCATCCCCGCCAGAAAATCTGTGAAGCACAGTGTAGACAGGCTGGTGTGGAGACTTACTGGCCGCGAGGGCGGGAAGCAACAGAATCCCCAACACGAGCGCGGCAGAAACCGTCGCCTGCGTTGGCGTTGAGAACCCGTTCTTAGCTTGAGTCTTTTTCAGAATCATGGCTGCTTCCTCGCCAGGACAGTCTGCGCGCCGAGCGACAGCGCCCCCAAGGTTGTGCCTGGCTCGGCTTCGGGATTGGTGGGCTCGGTGGCTGAACCGCCGCTGGTCTGACCCGCTCGAATTGGACGGTTTGGCACGGTCTCATAGGCATAGCCGGTCAGCGTGGCAGTAATCTTAGTCCCGGCGTTATGAACGCTAAGGCGTGCCCAGCCGTAGTGCATGCTGCCGTTGATTTTGAACTTTAGTCCAAGATAGCGGTTATTGAGATCGATCCATTTCCCGTAAGTGTGGTATTCCCCAATGTCCGGATCTACCCAGATCCAGGCCATAGTTTCGCCGTTATTGCCACCTTTGACGAAGTGCTGGCGAGGACCAATCCGTGCCCCCGGCTTCAACGCTGCCGCGTAGTGCCGAATGCTTTTGCGCGAGTTGCTGCTGTTAAGGCTTCCGAGAACAGCGTTGCCTAGAGCCTCATCAGCCAGAAGACGGTTGGAATTCAAGCTGGACGTTCCGAACTGCTGAAGCAGGAAGTCAACGATGCCATCGTGGTTGAGGTCGAGTTCGTAGATGCCGTTGGTTCCGATGTCTTGATTGGTTTTGGTGTAGACGACCTTGGCCTCTGCTGGCGGAGTCAAGGCCAGCAGGCTCACTCCGGCGGCGCCGGCGGCGAGGGCATACGTGTTGAGTTGGTGATGAAGAAAATCGGAAAGTCTGGAAGGCGTTCTCGGCGGACGCGAAGGCGGTTTCATGAACCCTCCTGCGAACGCCATGCATTATAAACCCTGGAAGCGAGTGTTTTCTGCGATGAGGCGTGGACACATGGTCACAATCGCTCGCCCTCCAATGCCGGTCATCTTCGAGAACAGCCTGGTTGCAACAGTTACGCCACGTGGAATGCTGATTTTCCCGTCCGCTTGCCGGGCCCGACAGCGGCCTTCCTTAATGGTTGTGTCTAGCGAACCGGCCCCGCCATTTCGCTTGACAGGCTTGGCAATGCAGCTCCGAGGACATGACTGAACGTAAAAATCGCCGGTTCACTCATTAACCGTGGTTGTGAACGTAGTGAGGCATTGCCAGCGTGATTGCCGTGCTGGTCGTGTCTTGCAGGCTGCCCGGATTTCAGTCTTTGTGCTTTGGGACCTTGCTGTCGAGCAGCGAAACCAGGGACTGGCCTCCGGGTGTAGCCTTCGCGCCGTTGGCGAGCACGATGTCGCGCGCGCTGATCGCTTTCCCGTAGAGGCGCTGGTTGGCGTCACTGTCGGGATCCAGCGTGGCGCCGCTCAGTGACATGCCGGCGAAGAGTCCCTTGGCCCGGCCGTAGGTCAAGATGTCGGCCCCGCCGACCGAGCCGGCGGAAGTGGCGCCGCTGGGCCCGGCCGCTGCGGTCATATCGCTGCCGACCTTGGTCTTGCCTCCTAGTACCTTGTCCACCGCCGGCGGCGCCATGATCAGGAGCACGAAATCGGTGGAGGAGCCGCCGATCTGAAAACCAGCACTGGCGCCGCCGATGGTAAACATGGCGGGCGCGGACCAGCGGCCGCTGAAGTTCTTTCCTCCGCGGCAACTCATCGGGCCGCGGCCGCCGGTTCCGCCAACACCGAAGGCGAACTTCTTCACGCTGGGCAATACGATGACACAATCAGCCTTTGCCAGTACGTCGGCTGGAACGTCCTTGCTGGTGAGCATTGCCTGCAACACCGTGGCGGCATTGCGGAGAGTCTCCTCGTCGCTTCCCATATCGGCAGCCGACACGGGCAGGGCAGAGAGAATCAGAAGTAGGGATGTGAGCAAACAAAGCCTAGCGGTCCTAGTGTGTCTCATAGCGATTCCACCGCCTTTCTTGGATACAGCATAACAGGCTGCATGGCAGCTAGCAGAGATGAGAATAAAGACTCGCCGGTAATCCCGTAGCCCCGTGAAAGCCCGATTCGGCTGGGATGGGTAGGGTCCGGCTTGATTGTGTTGAAATATCCGCGGTGCTGGAAGCGCTGCGCCACCCCAAAGCAGAGTTTCTCAGCAAGCTGTAAAGCCGAGTTCGGGATGACTGTCTTTCCAGATTTTGTTTGCCGCGCTTTGATGACAGTCTTCCCGATGTTTGCTTGCTCGACATCAAGGGTGGCCCACCCCAGCACGAGGCTGGAGTGGGGCAATTAGGAAAACAGGTTAGGTTGTGTGATTTGCGTTACCGTGAATGGTCTTGTTCAGGGGTCACATGGCGGCGGGAATGCGCCTTCTTGGCCTTGTCGGAGCTGTTAATCAGAGTGGCAGTGATTCCGGCGTTGAAGGCAACATCGCCTGCAGTGCCCCCGCTATAGCAGAGAAGCTGGACCGAGTCGCCCGATCCGACGAAGAGCACGTCGCTGATGCTCGCCTGGATGTAACCTCCGGCCGTATCGCCTCCGCCGTACTGGCTGGGGGACCCGCTGCTGGCCAGGGTGTCGTAGCAGAAAGTGAATGAGTCGCCGCTCACAACGAAGGGCAACACCGACGCGGAGATGAAATACGTCCCCGAAACGCCAACCGGATTGGTCTGTGCGACGACCACCGCGCTCGGCGACAAGGGTATATCCGAACCTGGACCGGCGAGCGAAGAGTAGCCCAAGGAGATTCCAGCGGGTCCTTGCGGTCCCTGAGGTCCTTGTGGACCCTGAGGCCCTTGCGGACCTTGTGCACCTTGTGGACCCTGAGGTCCTCGAGGCCCCTGATTGCCCTGGTTTCCTTGTGGTCCCCGAGGTCCAACTTCGTTCCAGTTAATCTTGTGCTCGGTCGCTTTGCAGGTCGTGGCTTTGCTTACGATCCGGATGTCGCCGGTTGAATTGTTGACGCAGCCGTAATAAGTGACTGATGCTGGTGACAGGACTGCGTTCGCCGATGCCGCCTGTGGCTGGGCTGCCACGGGCAGAACACATGCGAAGAAAAGCGCACACACAGAAACATTGATTCGAAACATACATCCTCCTATGATTTAGTTTTTGATTTGCCAGTTTTCGTATCGAAGGGAGAATTCGGTTTACCGGAAGACCAATTGCCTACCCAACAACCCTGGATTGCAGGACTAGACGCGTCGGAACGGAAACCTATTGCATTGCTGATACTCACCAGCGTTCATCTCTATGGTGTCGGAAGGGTCGAAACCGTTTCAGAGTGAGGGGATCGACGGTGCGCACTACGCGCGAGATCCTTGACCCGGCTGAAGCCGGGTTCAGGATGACACTTTTCTCTATACCGACAGCAGGCCGACCTGGCGAAGCACTTTGGCTTGGTCCCAGTAAATACGCTCTCCGCATATTTTGTCGCCGCGGAAGGAGACTACGGCTACCAGATCGACTTCGACTTTTCGGTTGGTGGGAGGAATGCCGGGTAAAATCCAATCCATTTGGCGGGTATGGGTGAATGTGAGGAGTAATTCGTCGACCAGCGCGTTGTCCCCGACGACGCGGTGCGTAAGCTGGTTAGCGATGTCGCTGGGCAAAGAGTGGACAAAGCTGTCGCGATAAAAAGCGCGGACTTCGTTCTTGCCCCGTCCGCCCATGCCCGTGGGGATGTTCAGGACGAAAGCATCCTCGGTCATGGTTGCCAGCGTGGCTTCGACATCGTGCCGCAGGAATTCTTCGTCAGTGTGGACTTTCCACAGTTCTTCCATTGCGCGCTTTTCCATGGCTGTGTGCTCCGCAGGCAGGCAGTACAAACCTCATGAATTATAGTCCGCGTGGATGTTCAGCTTTGCAAAGACTTAGCGGGCTTACGGTAGGGACGAAAGCGAAGAGTAGAGATGCGGGAGGCTTGCGCGGGTAAGTTGCTAACGACTGGAACGATTTATTGCGGGGCTCCGAGCTGACGTACGGTTGCGCTATCTGACGGCAAAGTTGGTTTGGGCACAAAGAAGTTGTGATCGTAAAGATTGCGATACATCACTCCAGCGATTTCCGCGGCCTTGGGGCCGAATGTCGGACGGCCGCCTTCGAGGAAGACGACGACAACAATGTGACCAATGTCAGTTTTGGCGTAGGAGGCAAACCATCCGAAACGTGTGCCCGCGTGAGAGCACGTACCGGTCTTGCCCAAGACTTCTTCCTCGCTGAAATTTGTGCGGAGGCGGCGGGCGGTACCGAACTGTACAGCGCCTTCCATCCCATCAGAAATTTCGGGGATGAGCGGAGCAATGTCGAGGTGGCGCTTTACGACGGGCTGGAAATTCGCGATGTCCTCGGGAGCCGTTGGATGCTGCAGGTAATAGAGTGTGCCTCCATTGGCGATGGCCGAGACCAACGCGCCGAGTTGTAGCGGGGTTACGGAAACGCCTTCACCGAAAGAACACATCTTGCCCACGCCGCCGAGTTTGGAAGGGATTTCTTCGTTGGGATAAATCCCAAGCTGCTCGCCGGGAATGCTGTAACCGGCCAACTCGCCGAGTCCGTACTGATGCGCGTAGTAGCTGACTTTCTCGAAACCTAATTGGCGGCCCAGTGCCTCGAAATACGCATTGTTCGAGTGCGCCAGCGCCATGGTCAGGTTCATGTGGTAGCGGCCACCCAAGCGGACTTCGGTCTCCTTGGTAATAATTCCTTCGTTCAGGGCAGCCAGCGCAACGGACAGTTTGATAGTGGAGCAGGGTTGGGCGCCGCTCGAAAGCGCGAGCTTCTGATTCACCATGGCCAGAATGCGGCCGCTGGTGGGCTCGATGGCCACAACGGTTCCGTTCATGCCGCCCAAGGCATCGATGGCTGCTTCGCGCACAACTGGATCTTCGCCAGTGGTGACGTCGCCTTCGGTAATATCCTGGGCAAAGGAACTGGTGGAGAAACGCTCGTAGTAGTGATGTCGACGATGTACGGTCGTGCTTGCCGTAGCCGTGGTCGCGGTCGCGGTAGTGGCCGCGCGGCTGTGGGCCAGATGGTGCATGCGCTTTCGGGCATGCTGATTTTCACTGATCTTTTGCGATGACTTAGGTTTGTGCGCGGTCGCAGAATGGGGGCTGACGGTAGCGGCGATGCCAGACGGGCACAGCACTAGAAAAACGATAAATGCGAGACCGATGCCAGTGGAACGTTTCCCTGAAGTCAATTTCCTGTACCTATCCCCGGAATTCACTCGTAATTCGCAGCACGAAACCTGCCAACGATCGTCGCCCCTGGCTAAGTCCCCACTCATCTAGATGTTATGAAAGTTCATCTGGATAAGCAATCTAAAACGTACTTATTCGCAAACTTGCGCGAGTTGAACTAACCCATTGCGAACCTGACAGTTACGGACCATTCTGAGCGGGAGCATGGCCCTTTCGTAACGCCAGCCGGTTACTGGAACGATACTGCCCTAGAGTGGAAAGAGTTTTCCCTCGCCCGGGAGTCCTTCGCGTCTCGCACGCTTATGGCGATATCGAAAAAAGCTGAGTGTTGAATGTTGAAGTAGAACTGCGCCCTCTCGTGTGGCTGCGGGGAGGAAACTTTCGAAGTGTCCCTTGGCATTATTGCAAAACCTTCATCTTGTTTCTCCACTCAACCAGGCATATACTTCGCTGCGCGCTACGCTGCATTTGCGGCTATTCAACCGGGCCCCGTTCTAGAAATCCCTGTCACGGAGATCCCCCTATGCTAGCTCTACGGAAGGTCCTCACGTTTGTAACACTCTTGATGTTCTCGGCCGTCGTTAACGCACAATCCGGCGCAGTCCGTTTCTCCAACCTGCCTGCAGCCGCGCAATCCTCGATTTACTCCACACTTGCCGACAAGATTCCCGACTTCTCCTGGGAGCAGCTTGCAAAGCTGACGGCCTCGGACGGCCAGAGTGGTGTTGGATTTGGGGTCTCGATTGCGATTAGCGGCGACACGGTTGTGGTCGGAATCAACGTTAACTACCTTCATGAAGCCTACGTTTTCGTTAAGCCTTCCACCGGCTGGGCCAACATGACTGAGACCGCGGTACTGACCCCGTCGGACGAGCAGAACGCCTATGCGTTCGGTTACGCCGTCGGCATCAGCGGCGATACTATTGTCGTTGGCGCAGTCGGAGAACAGCAGTGTATGGCACCAGGATACGTATACGTTCGACCGCGGGACGGCTGGAAGAATATGACAGAAACGGCGGAGCTTACCACGCAGTCGTGTGGCATTTTTGAACTTGGGGTCAGTGGCAACACGGTAGTTGTCAGCTCAGCATACAACGGCGGCAATTCCTACGTGTTCGTTAAACCCAAAGGTGGCTGGAAATCGACTTCGCAGCCAAACGCTGTTTTGACCACGCCCTTTTACGCAAACTTCTGCCAATGGTGCGTCGCCGTAAGTGGGGACACAATCGCGGTGGGAACGCCAGGAACCTTTGGGAGCGAAGGTACCGTATACGTGTTCGTGAAACCAAGCGGTGGATGGCGGGGAAACCTGACTCCGACTGCAACACTGGTTGCTTCAAATGGCAAGTTTGGCGATCAGCTCGGAATCTCCGTCGCCGTCAGCGGCGACACCGTTGTCGCCGGGGCGAACGGCGACAATCAATACAGCGGTGCGGTTTATGTATTTGTGAAACCCGCAGGAGGTTGGAAGGACATGACGGAGACTGCAGAACTTACAACCCCTAACAGTTTGGACTTGGGCTGGTCCGTGGCCGTATGCGGAAATAGGATTCTGGGTGGCGCATTTTATACTACGGTCGGGACGAACCAACTTCAGGGCGCGGCGTACTTGTACGTCCGACCAAGGAGCGGGTGGAAAACGACCCAGAAGTTCAACGCGGAGCTAACATCATCGGACGGCATGCCAAACGACGAGTTTGGCGCGTCGGTCGGTATTGGCGGTACGACAGCGGTCGCCGGTGCCCCAGCAGCAACGATTGGCTCCAATATCGGTCAGGGCGCGGCCTACGTCCTAGAAAAGTAACGAACATAACCTAAAGAAAAGGAACATACTCCGAAGTGTTGATTCCACTGTCTTGGCTTCAGAGTATGTCCGCTTTACATCGTTTCACTCCGTTTGCGCAGGAATGCGGGAACGTCGAGATCGGCCTGCTCGAAATTCGCGATCATGGCGTTGCGCATGCTATCGACCGAGATGGATTCGCTCGTCGACACGGCGGCGTGTGGGGTGGATTGCTCCATTACCATCGACGGCGGGGGTGGTTCGGGATCAAACTCGGGTTCCGGTTGGGGCTCGTCGAAAAAATCGTCGTGATGCGAAACAGTTTCCCGCGAAACCACAAAACTGGATCGTTCTTCCTTGCGCCGGTGGTTGCGATCCGAGTCTTTGAAGCCGGTGGCGATGACCGTGATCTTGACCGAGTCCTTCATCTTTTCGTCGAGCACGGCGCCGAAGATGATGTTGGCATCTTCGTGGGCTGCGCTCTGAATGATGGTGCAGGCTTCCTGCACCTCAGCCAGTTTGAGCGAAGCGGAACCCGTAATGTTGATCAGGATGCCGCGGGCGCCGTCGATGGCTCCGGCCTCGAGCAGCGGAGACGCGATCGCCTTTTGCGCAGCCTCCGTCGCGCGGCGCGCCCCGTTGGCTGTGGCCGCGCCCATGACCGCGTAGCCCATGCCGGCCATGATGGCTTTGACGTCGGCGAAGTCGCGATTGATGATCCCCGGAATGGTGATGATGTCGGAGATGCCCTGGACGCCTTGCCGGAGAATGTCGTCGGCGATGCGGAAGGATTCGAAGAAACCCGCATCCTGCGCCACCGCGAGCAGCTTTTCGTTGGGGATGACGATCGTCGTGTCGACGGATTCCATCAGCTCGGAGATGCCGCGCTCCGCTTGCTGCATGCGGCGTTTGCCTTCGAAGGCGAATGGCTTGGTGACAACGGCGACGGTGAGCGCGCCCATCTCGCTGGCCAGTGACGCAATGATCGGGGCTGCTCCAGTTCCGGTTCCGCCGCCGAGGCCGGTGGTGACGAAGACCATGTCGGAGCCTTCGAGGGCTTCGATGATTTTGTCGGAGTCTTCGAGCGCGGCCTTGCGTCCGACTTCGGGATTTGCGCCTGCGCCGAGGCCGTTGGTGAGCTTGACCCCAAGCTGAATCTTCATGGGTGCGCGCGACATGCGCAGGGCTTGCAGGTCGGTGTTGGCGACAATGAATTCGATGCCCTCCATGCCGGAATCGATCATGCGGTTCACGGCGTTGCCGCCGCCTCCACCCACACCGATGACTTTGATCTTGGCGTCGTTGCGGGCGTCTTCGTTGAAGCTGATGCGAATGTCGTTTTCTTTATTCATGTAAACACCTCGTTTTTTGATGAGCAGCGCTTGGCATTTAGCAGTTAGCATTTGGCCCCTGAGGTGCGCCGCCGCTTCCAGCAGAAACTCTTTGACCAAATGCTAAGTGCCAATTGCTAAGAGCTGCCCTTATGCTCCCTTTTTTGCGAATAGCCCCATCAGGCGCGAACTCCAGCGGGTGTCTTGCAAGCCGCGGGCGATTCGCGAGCGATGGCCGTAAAAAATCATTCCTAAGACCGTGGCGTACTCGGGCTCTGCCAACGTTGATGGCATTTTTGCCAGCGCGGTCGGCCAGGACAGACGCAGGGGACGCCGCAATACCGATTCAGCAATATCCAGAATCCCTGCCAGACGCGATGTGCCTCCACTCAGCACGATTCCGCCCACGCAGACATCGAGCATGCCGCTGTGCCGCAAGTTGTCGCGCAGCATCTCGAATAATTCGCGGGCGCGTGGCTCGAGGATTTCTCCGACCATGCGTTGCGAAATCAGACGCGAAGGCCGATCGCCGACGGATGGAACCTCGACTTCGTTGGCTTCGGGAATCAGGGTCACGATCACATTGCCATACAGTTTCTTGATCTTCTCCGCTTCGGCCAGCGGGGTGCAGAGGCCAACTGAAAGGTCGCTGGTGAAATGATCGCCGCCGATTGGGATCACGGCGGTGTGAATGACGGCGCCTTCCTGGAAAACGATCAGGCTGGTCGAACCGGCGCCCAAATCCATCAGGCACACCCCGAGTTCGCGTTCATCGGCGCGTAGCACAGCATCGGCGCAAGCGAGCGGTTCGAAGACGGTATCGTCCACGTGCACGCCGGCGCGGTTCACTGCTGTGACCACGTTCTGGGTTGCGCTCGAACCGGCAGTGACCATGTGCACGCGGACTTCGAGGCGCATGGCCATCATTCCAAGTGGATCGTGTACGCCGCTCTGCTCATCGAGAATGAATTCCTGGGGCAGCAGGTGCAGAATCTCGCGGTCTGCAGGTAGGGGAATGGCGCGAGCTTTGTCGACGGCAAGGCGAATCTCATCGCGCGCAATTTCACGCGCTCGCGTGCCCAGGCTGAGGCCGCCGTGACTGTTCATCCCGCGAACGTGCGCACCGGCCACTCCGAGAAGCGCGTGCTCGATGGGCGCGCCGCAAACGTCTTCGGCCTGCTCCACCGCTTTCTGGATCGAGGCTACCGCTTTTTCGAGATCGACGATGACGCCCTTGCGCGAGCCGCGTGATTCAGAAACTCCATGGCCGCGATAACGGAGGCCGCAGTCGGTGACTTCCGCCACCAGCACGCAGGTCTTGGCGCTGCCCACGTCAATCGCCGTCAGAAGATTCTGCTGCTGATTCGCCATGCCTATGGATGATCCTCTCCCTTAACAATCGCTGGACTCGGTTTGCTTCCTGGTTTGGTCATGACGGTTCCTGTCGCCGGCGGTGCGGGATTCGTTTTCGCGGTTGTCGGCGCTACTGAGGCGTTGGGCGCCGGCGTGCTCGGCGTCGATGTAGATTGCGTCAAAGGCGTACTCTTCTGCGACACGCTTTGGGTTTGCGCTGGCGGATTGGCTGATATTGGTGGCGCTTTCGCCGTTACTTTGCGAGGTGCTTTCTTGGAAGTTTTCTTCGCAACTTTTGGTTGTGGTTGTGAGATCACTATTGCGGTAGTGGGCTTCGGAGGCGGGACTTGGTGCGTGATCAGCGCTGCGGGCTTCATGCCTGCGGCCATGGCTACTTTGGCCGATGACTTCGAAAGCGGCGGTTGCTTCACCGTCCCCTGCAAATCGGGATTCACGATGATCTGCCGGTCGTAGCGCAAGTCCACCGACTCCAGTTTGTCGAACTGCTGCCGCCACTCCCGCACGTGGCTGACATACACCTTATAGCGCTCGAGGTAGTTAGAAGATCCCAGATGCACCAGCACTTCACCCTGAGGGTCGCTGGCGACTACTTTCACGTCCTCGGCATCGGATAAATCCACTTCGCTGAGGTCCTGCGAATAGTGTGCCCCACCCGCATCCAACTGGCTGACGAGATCGTTGTAGATCTTCATTCGCGCCGCCCGAGTCGAGGTGGGCTCGCCGGGATTCATTCCCAGGATCACGGGGAAGGAGTACTTTTTCTTGCCCGCAGCCGGCAAATCCATGAGTGTGCCCACGGGGTCAATCAGGAGGATTTTGGAACCGACGCGCGCGAAAGCGACTGGCGTGCGTTCGTGAATCTCGATCCTCAAGCGATTGGGAACGAAGCGCATGACGCTGGCTGATTCCACCCAGGGAATTTTCTCTAGAGCCTGCTTTCTTTCGGTGAGGGGGACGAAGAAGATGTTGCGACCGATGTCGCCGCCCATGACTTCCATAATCTGGTAACGGGTCACGTTCTGCAGTCCGGCAACCTCAATGTCATCGCTCGATTCGACCCGGAAGCGCCACGAATGTTCGCCGTAGTGGTAGAGAGCCGCTATGGCCGCCGTACACAGAAATACCGCTCCTAAGGCAAGGACACCCCAAGTCAGGCCAGTGGCAGCCTTTTTGGGCAGAGAACCCCGGCGAACGGAGACACGCTTTTGCCCGCGCAGGAAGGGCGATTCCTGTTCCACGTCCAAGTCGAGCATCCGCGCGTCGTCGAGTGCGCCATCGGGCGCGGGGCGCGCAGGCTCGTGGGCTGGTGGATACAACTCCTCCTGCGTGATGGTGGAACCGCTTTTTCGCGCCATCAAATCAGGTCAGTTGTCGTCAGTGAATCGCTGAGCGGAGATAACTATAACTGCTTTTGGGGAATTGAGGTAGATGAAAGTTGGTCCCTTCTGTGAAAAAGTGATCACCGAGTTCTGGGTCTCGATATTCAGATCGGCTCTTCTTTGCAGGCCGTCATTCCGAGCCCCGCGCTTTCCAGCGTTGCGATGAATCTCGCGCCCAGCACGTCAAAACCGACCATACCCGCGCGCGAGGACCTGGCAATATCGTGGTAAGATGGCGGCCTGATTTTCGTTTTTCCGGATTCTTACGGAGGTAGCGAATGAAATCCCCACGTCTGTTCGAAACTATGGCCGTATTCGCTGTGGCCGCCTTATCGCTATTGGCAACGCAAGTTGCCACAGCCCAGACCGTTATCAGTAACGAGACCCTCGTGTCGACCACGTTCGTCGTCAACAAGACCCCTGCGACCGTCAAATGCACAAAAGCAGGTTGCTCTGCAACGAAAACTATGTTGGCCCCAGTCACCGTCGCCTGTCCGGCGGCAACCGGCCAAACTTGTACGTTCCACATTTCCCTGGATGCGAAGGCTTCGATGGGCGGGACATGTAAAACGTGCCCAAGCGCTGGCGCCGATTCCTTCCAGTTTCTGGTTGACAATGCTGCACCGACGATTGGACCAACGGACGCGAACGGTCTCTACCTTTTCGCTAAGAATGTCGGGGCCATCGCCTTTCTCGACCTCCGCCAGAGTTTCCCCGCTTCTGTTCTGACGACGGTAACCAATTCCGGTTCAAGCGATCATACGGTCGCATTGAACCTGGTATGTTCGGATACCATCGGCGTCGGTTGTGAAGTGACTTCCCGCTGGAGCACCATGAGGGTAGACGTGTTCGAGCCCTAACGCTCGCGCCTACATTAGAAAGATCAAGCGGCCCGCTTGCTCCGGTTGGCTTTGGTGATTTTCTCCACTTGCGCCAGATGGTTCAAGTCGTGTCCGGCGAACATGCGGACGATGTGGGCGATTGTCTCCTTGCCGCGCTCCTGATGCATGCCGTAGTTGTCCCACAGATTCTTCGGTAGTGCCTTCAGCATGGCCAGGTTGTTCTCGCGCAGCACGCGGAAGGTTTCGAGGGAGGCCGCCGGGTCGCGTAGCGAATACGCAAAGGTTTCGGCCCAAACGTCCTGATCAAAGGGCTGAATGGACACGCCATTGTTGCCCAGGATAAGCCGCATGCGCCATCCGCCGACCAGCTCGGCGTCGGCCAGATGAGCAAGAATCTCTGCGATCGACCACTTCCCCGGTTCCGGCCGTTGCGTCAGCTGCTTCTTGCTCAGCGGTTTGATTAAAGTCTGCAGCTTCTTCGGGGTCTCGCGTTGCACGCGCAACGGATCCCTGCCCTCGATGTGACCGAGGATGCGCTGGATGTATTGCTGCGAGGTTTCCTGCATAAAATCCTCCTGGAAAGAAATGGGACGTTGATTTTGACCGGCAAACGAGGAAAAAGAAAGCGGAAAAATTAAACCATCCCGCGCAAGGTTAACAGTTTCCTGAAAAACTCGAATCGGTTACCTTGGCGGCTAAAGCCTTCGCTGATCCGGAGAAGCGCTGCACCACCCAAAACCTGGTTTTTCAGCGATCTGTTTAAATCGTTCCCTCGCGATGCAACTGAGGCACCGCTATCCTCAGGTTCTGCCGCGGACAAACGACTGTCGCGCGCAGTTGCTGCAGCGCCTCGATTCGGGCGTGCTCGGCCTGAACCCGCGCCAGAGCGACCTCATGGCTCGCGATCACAGTTTGCATCGAAGCCAGCCGGGTCTGCGCACAAGCCACCATGGTCTGAGTTCGGACAAAGTGCGCCTCGCCCCGCCCAAGCATCGTCTCTGTCATGGCCATAAAACGGGTCGCTTGCCCGGAAAGCCGTTCCACTGCTGCAACCGACTCGGTGGCGAGGCAGCGGACTTCGTTTCCATACCGGCCCGCTTCATACCAGGCCGCAAAATGATTGGTGACGAATAAAGCCAATATGCCTACCGCTATCCAATATGCCGCTTTTTCGAAAACCATATGCCTGCTCCCGTTCACTATTATGAATCAGTTATCCCGTTAGACGAGCCACCCTAAACTTCGTTATCCGTGGCCGAACAAATGTTATGTACGCCCCGGTACTGGGGAGAGTTCCCGACAAACTTAACAGTTCGACTAGCGTGAAGCCAACCCGCAAATCGGGCATCTATAGAGCATTGCGCTTCTGGCAGCGGAAATCAATCTTCTGAAGGAGCACCATGGAAAAGGTAAACATTGCGCAAAAATTTGCCCACATTGAGGAATACTGGAAACCTTACATTGCCGCTGAACTCAACGGCCAGCAGGTAAAACTAGACAAGCTGAAAGGGGAGTTCGTCTTCCATCACCATGAAAACGAGGACGAGTTGTTCCTGGTGGTCAAAGGCCGCTTCCGGATGGAATTCCGCGACCGCCACATCTGGCTGGAAGAAGGCGAGTTCATGGTCGTGCCGCGGGGAGTCGAGCACAAGCCCGTAGCCGAGGAGGAATGCTGGATCCTGTTGTTTGAGCCCGCTTCCACACTGAACACAGGTAACGTCGTGAACGAGCGCACGCTCCGTGAACTGGAGCGCGTCTGAGCGGCGAGAGCGATGCGTGGCCCCGCCATCGATGAAAACCGGATCCTAGCTGTGGGCGTGCGGGCTCTGGGCAGGATTCTTCTGAGGCGGTGGCGGGGCCTTGATCACTTTGACTTCAAAATCCACCGGCAACTGTTTCGGCGGAAAGCAGGCAGCTTTGTCGCATGCCTGATACCTTAGCCGGCCGCGAATCTCGTACTTGCCGGGCAGCACGCTGGCCAGCGGCCGCACCTGTACGGACAGGTCGAATTCTCCGCTGTAGACGCTGATCTTCTCCTCGGGAGCGAAGGCGAAGCTCATTTCCTCTCCCGGCGGATAGGTGATTTTCCCCACGACGATATCGGTAGGAACGTCCAGTTTCAAAGTTGTGGGAATCAGATAGTCGGCCGCCGGCTGATTGGAATTGATGTGGAAGCCCGACCCGACGTGGAATCGCAGTTCCACATTAGTGGCCCGGCCGCGGATGGCGGTAGCAACAGGCGGCGTAGACAGGGTCACCGATGGCGCTTTCCTTCCCGTCGAATCCTGCGCTGTTAACGACGCAGCGGATAGGAAGATCAGCAATGCGGTTTTTGTGATCGGGCTCAATGTTTATTTCTGCGTCTGTGCCAGGGAACTCGGGGCCAGGATTTTCTTGATGGCGTCCTCGATCTCTCCCCTGCCTTTCAGTCCAAATGCCTTGTCGACAACCTTACCGTTACGGTCAATGTAAAACGTCTCTGGCAGGAACTGCACCCCACCGTAAGCATCGCCAACCGATTCCTTACCAATAAGGATAGGATAGTTTACCTTCATGCTCTCGGCGAATTCTGCAATGTCTTTGGTGCTCGCGTCATCCATCGCCACTCCCAGAAACTGTAACCCCGCCGATCCATACTGCTTCTGCAAATCGACGAACCAGGGCATCTCAATCTTGCACGGCCCGCACCAGGTAGCCCAGAAATTCAGGACTACCGGTTTGCCGCGGAAGTCGGAGAGGCGGACGGTTTTACCGTCGAGGGATTGCAGGGTAAAGTCGGGGGCGATGCCATTCATCTGAGCATTGCCGGTAGCCATTCCTCGGGAGGAGTGGCGGGCCATCTTGAAGCCGAACACCAGCATCAGGGCGACCACTAGGGCCACCACGACTAGGACAACCGGATCACGTCTCACGAAAACGCTCCAATCACAACGCGAATCGATTCAGAAAAGACAAGTAATTCGAAATGATGGTAAAGCGTCCCAATACTAACAGCACGCCCAGTGCGACCAGCAGCACGCCGCTGGCTACTTCGATGGCATGCATGTGGGCGCGGAAGCGGCTATAGAACTTGAGAAAACGCTCCACGCCGAGAGCGGTGAGGAGGAATGGCACTGCCAACCCCATCGAATAGATCGCCAGCAGCATGACTCCTTTTGTGATCGAGTCCTGGGCGGCGGCGAACGTTAGAATGACCGTCAGGACTGGCCCTACGCACGGGGTCCAGCCGAAGGCGAAGGCGAAGCCAATCACAAACGCCCCCCACGCGGTACTGCCGCCTTTCACGCTGTGCAAACGCGCGTCAGTGTAGAGAGCTTTAATTTTGAACACTCCGGTCAGGTGCAGGCCGAAGAGAATAATTACTACTCCGGCGATCTGCGCCAGAGTTGACCGGTAACGCGACAGCATCTGGCTGACTTCAGTCGCGACCGCTCCCAGCGTGATGAACACAACGCTGAATCCCAGAATGAATGCGACCGAATTCAGCATGACTTTCCGCAGCAGCTGCGATTCTTGCGTCTTAAGTTGCTCGACTCCCGCGCCGGAGATCAGCGATACGTATCCGGGCACGAGCGGCAGCACGCACGGCGAAAGGAACGACACCAGACCCGCCAGAAAGGCTGCAATTGGAAGAGGGAGGCTAGTCATTACAGGGCTATTCTACCTGCCGGAAGCATTTACAACTGCGAATTAATGAGGCTGCGGGCTTATTCATGCGTGTCTATTGGACTGTGGCTGGCCCATAAAGTTGCGCGGACTATGTAAAACTTCTGTCACGGAGCGGTGGTCTCCTAATTGGGCGCCTTTTCTTTCCTGGTTTTGCTATTGCTTCCCGGGGACGCAGGGCTTTGCGATGGTTGCGATTCCGGGCTTACGGACATGGGAGCCTCCGCCAGGGCCTTGCGTATCAAGCCCAAGGGCACAGTCGCGGTCAACACGGCACGGCTTTTTTCTGGTTGAATTTTCAAGCTGTCCAGGAATGCTTTTATGTCGGGATCGGGTCCCGGCGTGGAAACTGTGGTCTCCGCGGTGCGAAAGACGTTGAGGAAAGTGTCGACTCTTTGGACAAGCTGGTTGGCATCCTCGTCATTCCCGGCGAACGCCTGAGCCCTGAAATGAACCGCCCCAAGATAGCGCACCGAGGCCACGACTGTCGCCGGTCTTGGGAACAGAAATGACCATTCGACTGGGCCGGAAGGGGAGAAGTCTCCGGAAGGTTGAATCTTGAAAACCGCCCAGCCGAGGCTGGCAAAAGGAACTTCTTTGTAATACTGGCGCAGCAGCGCCGGTCCGCCGAAGGGCGATGCCAGCTTGCGCGACCGCTCAATGATTCCGCGGATCACCAGCGGGTCATCGAGATTCGATGCCGCGACCGTGTCCACGCCCAGAATGGCAACGCGCACCGTGCGTCCTTCGAGCGGGATGCTATAGATGTCACGAGTCTGGTAACTTTCGACAGAGCTGGAAATCTGGCGCAGGTACTGCCGCAGGCGTTCGCCATCGATTTTGCCGACAAATACTTCCGAAAAGCGGGACTGCTGCCCGCCATCCGGCTTAGTGCCGGCTGAATTTGTAGGATAGTGAATTGCCAGCGCGGCCTCGTCCAGATCGCGCTCGAACTGAAAACCCGTCGCCTGGATGAACTTCTCGTAGTCCGCATCGTGGGGTACGGCTGGCAGTTCTCCCATGATGTTGGCGCGACGCATCCAGCCAAGGTTTACATAAACGAATCCATCCGCTCCCGGCAGCAGACGCGCCGGCTCTGGCGGGGCATGTTTTCGCAGCACGACGGCCAACGCAACCGCTCCTGCAATCAGCAGGACGGCCAGGATAATGGGGAGGCGTCGTCGTATTCGCATGTAAGCGCGGCGCCTTAGGCGAAAGACCTTTACTTATACTTATGACGCCGAAGTGCCAAGGATTTTGTCATAATAGCACTCGCGGGCGGGGTAGCACAGGCAACGCTAGTCTCCCACCACCGTGCACTCGACCTTTAGCTCGCCGCAGACTTTCATCACGCCGTTCACCACGAGGGAGGTTGCGCTCGGCTCCGAAGCGGTCAGGGTGGAAGCGATCACGAGTTGGGTAATTTTGTCGCCCAAGGGCGTCGCTTGCAGGCTGGCGTACTGCTGCCCGTTGGTAAATTCGATCTTTCGCTGCTGGTCGTTGTTTTTGGTGACCGTAATGCCGGAATGCGCTTTCAGCGAACTCAGAGCCGTCGTGTACACCTTGTCGGCCTTGGCCTCAAGCACAACGGTAGCCACGTCATAACCCGGACCGTTAGCTGGCTTGTGGCTCATCTGCTGGACTCTGCCGGATACCGCCCGCGCCACCATTACCCACTGCGCCGACGCCGAGGTCGCAACTAGTAGCAATCCGAGGCCGGCTAACTTACAAAACTGCCTTGTTCGAATAGTCATTCCTACTTCTCCTAAGAAGGGACGGCGCCGGCAACTCAGGGAATCATCCCGCATTCGAACATCTTGTTGACGATGGGGCCCGCGATCCGGTTGAGGAAATGTTGGCGCATCGGTGGATTTTGCTTGAGAAGATCGATCACTTTCGTCTCCATCTCCTCGTGCTGTGCATTCGGCGGCGCTTGTTTTTGAGCCGCCAGCTGAGCGCAGCTCGAAGTCTGGTATTTGGCGATGATCTTGTCGGCAAGCTTGTCGGCGATGGGATATTGCGGCTGTGCCTGACCTGGTGCTTGAGCCTGCATGAATGGGGCAGAGGCAAGCAATGCGAAAAGCGCCAGCATTAGCGCGAACGATCTCAACATTTGAAATCTCCTTTGAGCGATGGAAGTCTCTGGCCGAATTGTGTGTTTTCCGGCGCTAAGTATGAAGGAGGTGGGTTGGGGCGTCAACTTGCTCTCGTTGATTTTTGCCGGCGTCCGTCCAGCCCCCATTGCCGGCCAGCGTCGGAAACGAAGAAGATGATGAAGAGAAAGAGTACGGGCAGATGATCGAGTTCGTTGCCAAAATAGCGCCATACGGGAACGCTGTGGCCAGGATCCCACCAGGTGGCTAACGTCAAGCTCAGCATGTGGAACACGCCCAGCACGGACGCGGGCCGGACCCATATTCCCAGCAGCAACGACACTCCGATAAACATTTCGACCGCCCCGACCACATACCCGAGGAATACCGCATGAGGAAGCACCAGGTCGGCAAGAATGGGCCGGTAGAAACTGACTGCGCTGCCCTCAATATAGCCGCGCAAATATTCTTGAAATCCGCCGTGGGCGAATCCCGAGCCAAAGAGTTTGTATTGCCCGAACAGGATGAAAAACGCCGCGGTTGCCATGCGTACCGCGGCAATGGTCTTAAGAAGGTTTGCGGAGGGTGTAGGCATGCTTCGAGGTCGATCTTCTCAGAGATTGATGCGGGCGATCTTATGCCACGCTCGACCGGTTTTCCGCTGCCCGCGCACGAGCGAGGACGCTTGCGCCGACATTAATCTCCGCCGGGCGCGTCGTTGCTGACGTACTGTTCGAGCGACCCTACTTCGCGACTCAAGTCCTCAATCCGCCACTCCAGGACGTTGCGAATGGAGAGCATCCCGAGCAGCTTGCCATTGTTATCCACCACAGGAAGGTGCCGGAAGTGGCGCTCGACCATCGTGACCAAAGCTTCACCTGGCCCGGTTTGCGAGGTGGCCAACTCGACCGGAGTGGTCATCAGTTCTCGAACCGGGGTTTGGGCGGGATCGCGTCCGCTCAAGGAAAACTTGCGCAAGACGTCGCGTTCGGTGAAGATGCCGGCCACCCGCCTCTCGCCATCAATAATGGCCACCGCGCCGACGTGGAAGTCGAGCATCTTGGAGATCGCGTCGGCTACCGTGGCTTCTACCGGGACCGCTGCTGCTTCGGGATCACAAAGTTCAAGCACATTCATACTCGCCTCCTGGGGGAGTACCCGCGCTGCCCCTGTCGAGTTCAGGGGGATGAAAACGATTCGGGCATTATGACGCGTACGGAATCCGTGTCAAGTAGATTAATTACTAGGGGAGTGCTGATTATGTATGAATTTCCAAGGGGAACTCCTGGGCAAGGGCCTGTGGAGTTCCTTCGCCTGCTTTGTGTACCTTCGTGTCCTTCGTGGCTCCAGCATTTTGCAATTCGTTAACCACAACGGACACGCAGGTACACAAAGGGAGGAATGCTATTTGATTTCGTTCCGATAGACCTTGCCGTCCTTCATGACGAACTTGACGTTTTGCAGGATAACGGTATCCGCCAGCGGATCACCATTCACCGCGATGACGTCGGCGAACGCCCCCGGCGCAATCGTGCCAATTTGCCCTTGCATATCGAGCATCTCGGCAGCGCGGGAGGTCGCGCTCTTGATCGCATCCATGGGCGGCATACCGAGATTGACCATGTGGGGAAATTCCTGTGCGATGGGCTCGCTCCACGGAATGCCTCCGATGTCAGTGCCGAAGACGATCTTCACGCCTGCGTGCAGCGCCTTGGGGAACGACACTTCGTGCACCGATGCCCGCTTGCGATCGCGCTGACCTTCGGGAGTATCTGCGGGAGCCCAATCGTGGTAGTACGCGCTAATGGTCGGGCAATACCACGTCCCCTGCTTGAGCATCTGGGCAATGGCAGCGTCATCGAGGTCGAGCCCATGTTCGATTGAGTCGCAACCGCCGTCAAGCGCGCGGTGCAATCCAATTCCGCCGTAGGCGTGGCAGGCGACTTTCTTTCCCCATCCGTGGGTTTCATCGACGATCGCCTTCAGTTCTTCGACCGTCAGCGTCGGTTGGGAAACCAACTCGCCGTTCTTTCCCACCCACGAGCGATGCGTCATGTAGACCTTGATCCAGTCGGCGCCATGGGACAATTGCTCGCGAGCGGCTTTGCGAGCCTCCACCGGTCCATCGATAAGTTGCGCGCCCGTCGGCATATCAAGCTCGGGCGCGTAGCCTTCGAGCGGATAGCCCCCGGTTGTGGAAATGGCGCGGGTAGACACGAACAGCCGAGGCCCGGGAATGTAACCGCCCTCGATGGCCTGCTTGATGCCGATATCGCCATAGCCAGCGCCTTCGGTCTCCAGGTCGCGCAACGTGGTGAAGCCCTGCTCCAATGCGCGTCGCACAGAAACCGTAGCCCGGGCCGCCCGCAGCGCCAACGGATACTTCAGAATGTTGACGTCGTATCCGCCCTGCGCCGGTTCTTCTCCTTGAAGGAAAATGTGGGTATGGGAATCGATCAAGCCCGGCAGCACGGTTGCGTGGGTGAGATCGATCACATCCGAGCCGGCGGGAACGTTCGCGGCGGAAGCATCGGAGATGCTTTCGATGCGATTGCCGCGGATGATAATGATCTGGTTGCGGCGAACAGAATCAGACTTGCCGTCAATGACTGCGCCCGCACGTATGACCGTAAACGGATGCAGAACCGGATTGCTGTTGCTCTCCTGGGCGCCGCTGTAAATCACAACTGCACAAACAAAGAGGAACACGCAACAGGATTTTCTCATTCGCCCGCTCCATGAATCGTGGTCAAACGCGTTGGATCAAATGCCTGACAATGTCCAGCGCATTCTACGCCTGGGAGGCGCCAATCACAGCGTCGGCTTCAATCTCGACCAACATGTCCGGAGAAATCAGAGCGCTCACCTGTACCATCGAAGTGGCCGGACGGATGTCGCGGAAGAACTCCCCATGGGCCTTGCCAATCTTCTCCCAATCGGCGATGTCGATCACGAACATCCGCGTGCGCACTACATCCTTCAATGAAGCGCCCGCTTTGCGTAGGGCAGACTCAATGTTCTTGAGAGTCTGTATAGCTTGCGCGTAAGCATCAGCCAAGCCGACGATTTTACCGTCTGCGCCGGTAGCGGTGGTCCCGGCCACATGCACGTACGAACCAACCTTGACGGCACGAGAGTAACCAACGATCGGTTCCCACTGTGTGCCACTGGAAATGTTCTGCCGTTCCATAAAGCGAAATTTCCTCCTGTTCAGTGATTGTAACTTGAGGCTAACGCGGCCGATCAGCAGTCGATCTGTACGGCTGCTAATAATTCCAAAGAAACCTTTTGCAGCAATTGCGCACCATAAGAAAAGTAGATAGCTGTGACTTACAAAAGTCACTTGCGTTCTTGGCGTGATCGCGATAAAACATCACGCAACAGATTGGAACTCCGCTTTGGAGGCGGCGTTCGGGGGCCCTGAACGATGATTTCGGAATCGCACCCGCTGCAGCAGTTGTTTGTTGAACTCATTGGCCGTCACTATGCTGAGGAGATTGGGATCCGCGACCCTCAGATCGTGAACTACGTCGCCCATCTCATGGCCGAATTCTGCGAAGTCGAGCAGTTGTTCAAGATTCACAACAGCGCGGACAAACCCCTCACCGATGTCGGCGAAATGCTGATCGAGTCCAATCCTGTGTACGGTCCCGCGCCTTCGTTCGATCGCGAGCGCCAGGTTCGCAAGCACATCGGTGATTACACGCTCTTCTTTACTGGGATGTTCCCGGAAAGCATCAATCACTTCCGCTTGCGCCGCGACCGGACGGAAAATTTCGTGGACTGGATAAAGGCCGGCAAGGAGAGCTACTACATCGTCTCCAAGTTTGAGCATTTCGAATACACGAAGGTGGCACCGTTGTTTGCCAGCCTGTCGAGCCATTTCGAACAGTGCGTCTACGGACTCAATCAGGTGAAGAACGATCTACAAGAGATGCAGCACCCGATTATGCGGCGGACGAATGAACTTCTGATGTAGAAGGTAACGGTGATCTTCTAGGCAGTGGAAACCCTGCGATAAAAGCTGAGTGCTGCGTCCCCTTGCTCCAGCTTCCTGTATCGAACCAGCGATTGGAACGATTCTCCCGGATCAAACTTTTTCTGATGTTCGGTGATCACGATGCTCTCGGGCTTCAACAGTTGCGAGCTTGAAAGTCCCTCCAGGGTTTGCAGATAGGCGGCTTTCATGTCGTAGGGAGGATCAAGGAAAACAAAATCTGCGATCGTGCCGCTTAGCTCCAGCGTGCGCAGAGCGCGAATCGAATCCTGCTTCAGGATTTGAAAACCTGTTCCTATTTCCAATGACGCGAGATTTTGCCTGATCAGCTCAGCGCTACGACCCGACGATTCCACGAAGTGAACCATACTTGCGCCGCGGCTTATGGCTTCAACGCCCACGGCTCCCGTTCCGGCGAATAAATCAACCCAAACCGTTCCTTCCAGGGCCGAGGGGTTTCCGGCTGTGAGCACGTTGAACAGGGTCTCACGCAAGCGATCAGCCGTAGGACGAACGTCCATACCGGGCAACGATTCTAGCTGCCGGCTCCGATATTTTCCTGCGATCACTCTCATGATCCACGTGGGACGGCCAACCCGCGACTGCAAAACAGAAGCCGGCTGAGCTTCGCTCAGGCGCACAGCCGAGGGCGGCTGTCCCTACGCCTGCTGCTCCAGTCCCAGCACCTTCGATTATGCAGACGAATCTCCTAACCTCACGGCGGCGTCTAAACTATATAGAATAGAGGTAAGAGAGGTTGGTTTTCAGGTGAGAAACTGGTCTATTCCGGCGGGTCGGATATTCGGGGTCGAACTCCGTGTTCATCTTACATTCTTTTTTCTTCTTATCTTTGTATGGCTGACCGAGGCAACAGCGCACGGCCCAGCCAACCCCGGCCGCGGTCTTGCTCTAGTAGGAATTATTTTCGGCAGTGTAGTTCTCCACGAATTAGGGCATGCTCTGGTGAGCACGCGTGCCGGCATTCCAGCCAAAGCCATCATCCTGCTGCCCATCGGCGGGGTTACTCTGCTCGATGAGACCCAGCGTCCCCTCGAGCCGGGGATGCTGACCTGGAAGCGGGATATCCGCATCGCCGTGGCCGGACCGGTAGTCAACATCCTGATTGCGGTAATCGCGGGTGCCGTGCTGCTTACCGTCGCGCCTCAGGTTCACCTCTGGACAAAGCCTTACGTTTACTCGGGAAATCTGCCTCGTAGCCTGGTCTGGTCGAACCTGGGCCTGGCGCTATTTAACCTGCTTCCCGCGTATCCGATGGATGGCGGACGGGTGCTGCGGGCGGTGTTCAGCCGCCGCATGGATTCCGTTCGGGCCACGCGACGCGCGGTTTCGATTGGCCAAGCCTTCGCAACGCTGTTCATGCTGGTGGGGATGCTTTCGAATATCTGGTTTACGATGATTGGCTTTTTCCTCTTCGTTGCCGCGCAACTAGAGGAACGCTCGGCGGTGTTTCAGTCGGTGCTCGAAACTGTGCGGCTGGAAGACATCATGCTGACCGATTTCGCCACGCTCTCTCCCGCCGATACTTTGGAGGACGCGCTGGAGAAAGCTGTCCACTCCCTGCAGGACGATTTCCCGGTCATTCGCGGCAGCGACATGGTTGGAGTCATCTCCAAGCAGAAGATCCTGGCGGCGCTGCGTGCCGAGGGGAACGGATATGTGCAGGCCGTGATGAATCGTCTGTTTGAAGTAGCGCAGAAGAAGGAATCGCTGGCGTCGGCATTCCGGAAGTTGACTGCGCGCAATCTCAGCATTATCCCCGTGGTTGAAGACGAACGCCTGATTGGCATCGTCACGCTGCAAAATCTTATGCACTCCATGGCGTTGCTGGCGGAAAGCCGGAAGCTCCGCAAGGCTGCACTCAACTCCTGAAAATCGCCACGGATTTTGCGGATTCACAGAGATCAGGATCTATCTATTTATTTTTTTGATCCGTGAGATCCGTGGCGTCTTTGCAGGAAAGCTAGAACCTGAACACCAGCCCTATCGACGGCTCGGCCATGTGTGCCCGGTTTCCCGCGACGAAACTTATCGCGCTTCCATTAAGGTTATTTACTTTGAAGTTCGGGTTGCCGTAGTAAAGTCCACGATATTGCAAGCGGAAAGCAAAGTTGTAAGGCAGCTTGTAATCTACTCCTCCGCCATACAGGAGAGTGGCCTCGTTCTGTGACTGAGCGTTTACATTGATCTGCAGACGATTGGGGATATTGTTGGGCAGATCAGGAAAATACACCCATGTGCTGCGAGGATTAAAGCGGAGCAGCCCGGCTCCTACCAGAAAGAATGGCTGGAATTTCCCGGTTTCATGGAAGTTGCGGACATAGGCGCCGGTGTACTCGTGAATCGTATCCAGTTGGTGGTAATCGAAGTTGCTCTGGTACACCTGTGAGTTCTTGGCGTAGCCATAATTGAATACCCACGAACTCTTGGACTTGGTCTTGAACCGGAATCGGAAAGTGCCGAAATAGTTCGCCCCAATCGTTGCACTCTGTTGAATGCTATTTGCGCTACCCGCCTGGGTGAATATAACCGCGCCATTGAAGCTTGCGTCGAAATGACCTTGGCTCTGGCTCAGCGCCAGTGACGTGAATAAGAATAATGCTGCAACGACCAGTGCTGCTTTCTTGAGCATCCAGTGTCCTCTCAAATAGTTTGATGCCGAGTCCAGCCATATCAATGTACCCTTCTATTACACGATCCCAAAGAACTCCTCAACTACTCCCAGTTCCGTGGTCTTGCGATAATTTGGAAGGCTCTCCACGAAAACTTTCCCATAGGCCTTTTTTAAGATGCGATTGTCCAACAATACCAATAGGCCACGGTCATGGAGCGAACGGATCAGCCGCCCGAAACCCTGTTTCAGCGTGATAACGGCCGCTGGCACCTGATACTGAAAGAACGCATTGCCGCCATCGGCGTCGATGGACCGCACTCGCGCCGCGACCACCGGGTCGCTGGGGACGGCAAACGGCAAGCGATCGATGATCACGCAACTGAGTTGTTCTCCTTGCACGTCGACACCCTGCCAGAATGAAGAAGTCGCGAACAGCACGGCATTCGGGGTCAAGCGGAACTCCTCCAGCAGGGCAGTCTTTGGCGCGTCTCCCTGCAACAGCATGGGAAAGTCGAGTTCCCCAAGCAGTCGCTGGTAAACATCATTCATCTGCGCGTAGCTGGTAAACAATACGAACGCCCGGCCTCGTGTGATCTCGAGGAGTCGCCGGATACGGTCCGCGGCTTTGGCCGCGAACTGGGGCGTGCGCGGATCGGGCAGATCGGGCGGCACGTAGAGCAGGGCCTGGTTTTCATAATCGAAATGCGAGGGCAGCACCGATTCTCTGGTGTGTTCGAGCCCGAGCCGGCGGCGCATGTACTCGAAGCCACCGCCGACGGCGAGTGTGGCCGACGTCAGGACGGCGCATTCCAGAGTGTCGAACAGGCAACTCTTCAGAATCGGCGCCACATCGATCGGGGTGGCCTGCAGGTAGACGTTGAATTTATCGCGTCCTCCGCGCCGCCGCTCGATCCAGAAGACGGTATTGTGGTCTTCGGATTCCATCAGAAAACCGAATTGCACCTGCAGCTCCTGTGCGCGTCTGGCAAAGTTGAAAACTTCTTCGGGCTTGGATGGCAGGTTTTCCAGCTCCGAGTTCAAGCGAGTAAACGATTGCTGCAACGACATGAACTCTTCCCCGTTTTCCTCCAGGAAATCGCGGCGGTTCTCAAAGGAAAAACGTCCTTCGCCTTGGGGCAGTAAGGCAAAGAAAAACATGGAACGCTCCCTCAGGCTCTTGACCGCGCTCGAAATGGACACTGAAAGCATGTGGTTGCGCTGCAGTGACGCTTCCACATCGCGGCATAGCTCTTCCACCCGTCCATTGCTGACGGAAACGCCAAAGTGGCTGCCCGCCACATCTTCCAGTTCATGCGCCTCATCGAAAATGACTGCGCCCACCTCGGGCAAAATGCCCGCATCCGGCGCGTACTCTGATTGCTGCTTGATCGAGAGGTCGGCGAAGAACAGATGGTGATTGACGATGATGATGTCGCTTTCCATCGCCCGCCGGTGCATTTCCGTGATGAAGCATTTATCCCACGAACTGCATTTCTGCCCGATGCAAGCGTCGGAGCGTGCGTCAATCTTGTGCCAGAGCGCACTGGCCTCAGGCAGTTCCGCGAGTTCGGCCCGGTCTCCAGTCTGCGTGGTCTTCTCCCACGCGGCAATGGCGCGATAGTGCTCAATCTCTTCCAGACCACTCAACACGGGCTGGTCGGTAAGGTCATAGAGCTTTTTGCGGCACAGGTAATTGTTGCGCCCCTTCATGTAGCAGACGTTCAACCGGCTCGCTCCGTCGGGAAACAGCGCTTGCTCAAGAAAAGGAATATCCTTGTGGAAGAGTTGCTCCTGCAAGTTCTTGGTGCCGGTCGAAATGATCACGCGCTTGCCGGAACGAATCACGGGGACAAGATAGGCCAGCGTTTTGCCCGTGCCCGTGCCGGCCTCGACGATGAGATGACGCTTTTCTTCTAGAGCCTGCTCGACCGCCTGCGCCATCTGAAGCTGTCCGCGGCGAAATTCGTAGGCAGGATGGGTGCGGGAAAGCACCCCTCCGGGCGCGAAGAATTGGTAGAGCGAGACTCCCTGTTTCTTGACACCAGGAATACCGCTAGACGCGGGCTGAGAGGTTGGGGCCACGGAGTCTCTATAATAGCTGTCTGACCCAGTCACTGCACACGTGGGACTCGAAGAGTCCGCTGTTCAATCAAAGTGTGGACAAAAGGTCGCCGCCGGATCTTCGATCCAGCTGGACAGCCGAGGGCGACTGTCCCCACGCTACTGTTATCGAAACTACTTGACACGAATCAATTCCAACTCGATGAGCGCTCCGGCCACGGTCGGTGTTCCAACCATTGCCATCGTTGGCCGCCCCAACGTCGGGAAATCGACGCTGTTCAATCGGATCGTCGGCTCACGGCGCGCCATTGTCGGCGATGAGCCTGGGATCACGCGCGACCGGCTCTACGCCGAAGCTCACTTCCGCGGGCATCGCCTGCGCATCGTGGATACGGGCGGCATCGAACCTGACGAAAAAGACTTCATCCCGGCGGAGATCTTTCGCCAGGCCAAAGTCGCGCTGGAAGAGGCTGACGCGATTATTCTGGTGGTGGACGGACGCAGCGAACTCACGGCGCCTGATCTCGACCTCGCCCGCCTTTTGATCCGTGGCGGAAAGCCGCTGTTTCTGGCGGTCAATAAGATCGATAGCGAAAAACAGCAATCGCTTACTGACGAATTCCATCGCCTGGGGATCAGAAAGATATTTCCTGTTTCCGCCGAGCATGGCCGGGGCGTGGACGATGTTCTGGAAGCGGTTTTTGAAGCTTTAAAGCTTGAAACTTTGCACGAAGAAACTGCCGAGTCTGATGCCGTGGCGCCAGATGCCGCAGATCACGGCGAGGAGACGCAGGGCGAAGGCGATGCCATTCCTGAGCCCAAGGAAGTCAAAGTTGCGATTATCGGGCATCCCAACGTGGGCAAGTCGACCCTGCTGAACCGCCTTACCGGCACTTCTCGATCCATCGTATCGCCGATCCCCGGCACGACTCGCGACGCGGTCGACGAAGTAGTCGAGATCGACGGTAAAAGCTTCCGCTTCATTGACACCGCCGGAATCCGACGCAAAGGCAAGACCCATCTGATGGCGGAAAAGCTTTCTGTCGTGATGGCTCGCAAGCATCTCGACGCCGCTGACATCGCGCTCCTAGTCATTGACGCCACCGAGGGCGTAAGCGCGCTCGACGCTACGATCGCTGGCTATGCGCACGAGAGCGGCCGCTCGATGATCGTCATCGTCAACAAATGGGACTTGGTGACGAGCGGCCAGAAGAAAGCCGGGCGTGATTCGAAAGCGACGCGTATTCGGGAGAGCAAGAGTCCGACCGATCGCGCGGAATACGAACAACGAGTCCGCTACGATCTCAAATTCCTGAGCTACGCCCCTGTGCTTTTCGTCTCCGCTGCCACAGGCAAGGGAGTGGAAAAGATTCTTCCGACCCTGGAAGAAGTCGCCTCCGAGCGCCGGAAACGCATTCCAACTGCCGAGATGAACCGTTTCCTGAAGTACATTGATTTCGAGCGCGCCTCGGTGCCCGCACGCCAGCAGGTCAAGATCTATTACATGACGCAAGCTGGAGTATCGCCGCCAACCTTCGTGCTCTTCACCAACCGCAAAGTGAAACTGCACTTTTCCTATCAGCGCTTTCTGGAAAACCAGCTGCGAAAAGCTTTTGGATTCGTGGGCTCACCGATTTGGATCAAGAACCGGGCGTGAGACTGACGGCGATTTTCACAGCGGAAGCTTGCGCCGGGTTGCTCCAACCGTGCATGATGAGGGTCAAGCTGTAGGACCACGTCGCCGCTCAGCATGAAGACTCGACGTCAGCTGCCGATCCTTCGCGGTTTATTGTTGGTGCTTCTTGTCATCCCGTGGGTTTCCTCCTCGGCGCAGGACAATTACGAAATCCAGGTTTACGGTTCGGACCTGGTTGCTCCCGATCACACCATGGTGGAGCTGCATTCGAACTTCACCGTCGAGGGCAGCAAGACGACCATCGACGGCGTCCTGCCCACAAACCATGCCGAGCATGAAACCGTGGAAATCACGCAGGGCATCAACGACTGGTTCGAGACCGGCTTTTACATCTTCACCAGCATTCAGTCTGATGGCGGCTGGCAATGGGTGGGCGATCACATCCGCCCGCGCTTTCGCATTCCGGAGTCGTGGCATTGGCCAGTGGGAGTAAGTTTGTCGAACGAAATCGGTTACCAGCGCCCCGAATTCTCAGCCGACACCTGGACCTGGGAAATCCGTCCCATCGTAGACAAGAAAATTGGCCGCTGGTATCTGAGCTTCAACCCCACGCTCGACCGCTCGTTTCATGGCCCCAGCGTGAACCAGGGCGTAGTCTTCTCTCCCAATTTCAAGTTCAGTTACGACATCACCAAACGAATCGCGGGCGGGCTCGAGTATTACGGTTCCTATGGACCGATCACGGATTTCAGTCCACTCCACGATCAGCAACAGCAGTTCGTCCCTGCCATTGACGTCGATCTCGGTCCGGAGTGGGAGTTCAACTTTGGAGTTGGCATCGGTGCAACCGCTTCCACCGATCACTTGATCATCAAGTGCATTATCGGAAGGCGCTTTTCCTGGACGCACGACCGCAAATAAATGATCTAGCCGATCGGCTCCGGTGGCGGCAACGGCGGCGCCAGAACCTCTAAGGCGATTGGCGGCGGATGCAGCAGCGCGTCCAGCGGCGGATAGCGCGATGCGAAGAAGTAAATGGAATAAGCAGGGAAGAACACAATCGTCGGCACCGAGATCAAAGCTATTACGTACAGAAGTACTGCGAGCGCAATGCATCCGATCACCACGGCGAGCGTAATGGTGTACAGGTTCCAGGTGAGACCGGCAGTCTTTCCGAGAATGACCGCGACAACGCCAAAGCCGCCGACCGGAATCAGCAAAATGAGAACCACGATGACAGTAAGAATTCCCACAGCCACTGAAGCGGCTACGGCCATGACGATCTTCATGCCGAGATAGCCGGCGTAGCTACCCTTCTCCGACCTCAGTCTAGGCAGCAGGCGGCGCCAGCCTTCGAAGGCGGTGACGTTTTCGAGAGCCATCTCCGGCACCACGAAATCTTTGGTCAGAACATGGACTACCAGGGAAAGCAAAATGAATCCAATCACAACAAAGAACAAAAATATGCCGCCCAGGATGAGTGGAATCATGTGATGCCGGGGATCTTTGAGCCAACCTGCGGCAAAAGCGAACGCGGCAGGAATTCCAACCAGCACTGTCAGGCCGACGAACATCGCAAGAATAAAAACAAGCTGCCACACAAAGTAGCGCAACCCGGCACCATGCCGGCGAGCCCATCCGAGCCGGATTTCGCAGCGCTTCGCGATCACACTGTCAAACAAGATGAAGCGCATCACGCTGCTCACGTAGAGGAACACGATCCACAAAACCACGGCCACTACGATTAGCAACGCGATCAATGAGGCGTATAGCAAAAGATTATTGAGGTGGGGCAGCGGGAGGGACTGCCCGCCACGGGGATTGCCTGGCGTCTGGAAACTGCTGCCGTTGCATCCCCCGGAGCTAAGTTCACCCGCAAGAAAGCCCACGAACGCAAGCTTCGCCCACTCCGCCGCGCGGAACGGATGCAGAAGTTGCTCTTTCGTGTGCCGGAGAGCAGGGTTAATGGCATCGACGGCGGAAATCGGCAAAGCAAGCACCTCGCGAAGTCCTTGGAGAACTGGCAGCAAGGTACCGCTAACTGGGAATCGGGTCAAATGAATTTGTTAGGGAGCGCCGGGAACCAGCCACGGATTTTCTATTCGTAGCGCAGGGCTTCCACGGGATCCAGCTTGGATGCGCGCAGTGCCGGGACCAATCCGCTGATCACGCCAACGACCAACAGCACTAACGTGGAAAGCGTTACCGTCATTAGAGAGATTTGCAAATGTATATCGCCCTTGCCCGACTCGTCTTCAAACAGCGGACCCATGAGTGGCAAAGTGCCTACAGCTGCGGCAATCGCATACGACAAGACCACGCCGATTGCGCCGCCCAACATCATGATCAACAATGTTTCAGCCAGGAATTGAAACTTGATGTGGCGTTTCCTGGCTCCCAGAGCGCGACGCAGGCCAATCTCACGAATACGTTCATCGACCGAAACCAGCATGATGTTCATAACTCCGACGCCGCCAATGCCGAGAGTCAGCGTCCCGATGAATGTGAGCAGCACCTGCAATCCGATGGTCAGCGCATCAATAACCGGACGGAACTCGTCACGCCCAAACATCTGAATCGCCTTGGGGTCCGTCGGCGAGAACTGTTGTCGCGTTGCCACCGCTGCCAGCACCTGCGCCATGGCCTTCTTTTCAAACTGTGGCGCGACGGGTGCGAAAATCAAGACTGCTGCGTCCCGCGTATTCCAAAGATCGCCTGCGGCGGAATATGGAATCCAGACCGATTCGTCATCGCTGCTGAAGTAATTGCTGAGCTGAATCTTGCGGGCCATGATGCCAATGACGGTAAAGCGCACGCCGCCGATGGTCACCGTTTCGCCCACCGCGGGACGTCCGCTGAACAGTTGCTCTCGAATGCGTCCGCCGAGGAAAGCAACGCGCCGACGCTCCAGTTCGTCGCTGGCGTTAATCCAGCGCCCTTCGGATGGCACTTCATTGCGCATCTCTCCATATTCCGGGCAGACGCCGCGGACGGCCGCCGTCCCTACCATCCTGTCACCGTAGGCAATGCCCGGCCGGTGCACCGTCTCCAGACAAACATGCTTCACCAGAGGTGCGGTTTCTTTCACCATGTCGACGTCGGCCTGCTCGAAAACGACCTTCTTTCCTGCCCGCTGTCCGCCGGGCTGTTCGCTGGTCTGCTGCGGCCAACAGATGACCGCACTTTTGCCAAAGGCATCGAAACCGCCGACGAGGATTCTGCGAAAGCTGCTGCCATACGCAATGAGCAGCGTGACCGTCGTGATCCCCCAAACGATGCCCAGCATGGTCAGCAGGCTGCGCGTGGTGTTGCGCTTCAGTGCGATCCAGGCTTCGCGAATGATTTCGATCGGCATAACTTTTGAAAACCAAAGGCCTGAATTACAAAGGGGACGAAGTTACACAAAGGGTCGAGAACGGATCTCCTTCGTGAACCTTTGTGACCTTTGTGGTTAATGCTCTTTCTATCCTCCCGCCTCAAATCTCAGCGCCTCGATGGGATCGACGGATGCTGCTTTTCTAGCCGGGTATAGCGCCGAGAGCACGGCAATGCCTCCCAGCAGCGCACAAGCCAGCAAGCCTGTCTTCCAGGTGGGCAGCAGACCCGCGAAGAAGTCGGGCATCGGGAGCAGATCGACCAGCGAACAAATTCCGTAGGCCACGCCCAACCCAACCCCACCGCTAAGAACCGCGATCAGTAACGCCTCCAGGAAGAATTGCCGCAAGATAGTGTGAGCGGGCGCGCCAAGTGCCTTGCGTACCCCAATCTCGCGAGTGCGCTCGCGCACCGCGACCATCATGACGTTCATCACTCCCAGCCCACCCAGAAAAAGCGTTACGACTCCGACTGCACCGAGAAAGTACTTCATGCCATCCGTCATCTGGCGGAATGCTTGCGCCTCCTGCACCGTGTCCCAGATGGGGCAAGCTTCTTTGTCACGAGGATCGAAGTTGTGCATTCGCGCCAGCGCCGTCCGCACTTCGCGTTTACAGCTTTCGTGTTGCTCGACGGATTTGGGCGTGACCAGCAACTGATCGAAGGTGGTGGGCGTGCCCGGAGGCTTGTCCGGAAAGTCGCGCCGCATGGCGCCAAAGGGAATAAAAATCTTGTTCACGTCCCAACCGTCGTAGCTGGAATCCTGTTTCTTTTTCGCCATCACGCCGATTACGACGTAAGGAAAATCATTCAAGTAAACGTTCTCGCCGACTGGATTACGTCCGGGAAACAATTGCTTCGAAGCATCGCTGCCCAGGAACGCCACCCGCCGGCCTTCGCGAGTGTCTTCCCAATCATAAAACCGCCCTTGTCCCACAGCGAGGCTGCGAATCTCCTGAAACGGCGGCTGCGATCCCGTAACCAGGAATGCGGCATTGTTGAAGTTGCTGTGGGCCCGGACGTCTTCCTGTTCAAGCTCCGGAATAGCGTATTGGCAATCAGGCGCGTCGGCTTGCACCGCAGCCACATCAGGGTCCTCCCAGTGCACCGTTCTCCCAGCCCGCGCTCCCCCAGCTTGCAAGCTGGTACGACCGTGAAAAACGATCATCACGTCCTTGCCTAAAGTTTTGGCTTGGTCCTCCTGACCTTTTCGCAATCCTTCCCCGGCCGCCACCATGAGAACAATCGAGACGATTCCCCAAGCGATGCCGAACATCGTGAGGAACGTTCGGAGCTTGTGGGACCACAGCGTCCGAAGTACATCGCCAATGAGATCGCTGAGGACCATCCCGTTTATTGGACGCGCCGGGTCGTGGAACGTAAGCCGGGCAAAACCAACGTCCTGATAGGTGATACGGGTTAGAAGAGGGATTTGTTCAGAGAGTCTGTAGAGACGCAGCTGATTTGTTCCATCCAGCCTTCAAATTCCTTCAGTGCCAACTCGCACTGTAGGCGGTGCCGTTCGTGGCGGTCGCGGATTTTCCGATCCAGCGGCGGTAGAAGGTCAAACGTTATGTTCGCCGGTTGAAATCTCTTTGGGTCGGCCTGTGTGATGTAATTCATCAACGATCCGAACGCTGTTGCGCGAGGAGGCGGAACTGGCTCCGCGCCCGCGGCCAGTGTCGCTGCATGAATGCCCGCCATGAGACCGGCTGCGATCGATTCCACATACCCTTCGACCCCACAAATCTGTCCCGCAAACAGCATGCGCGGATGTTTTTTCACCTGCAGAGTCTCAGACAACAGAGTCGGCGCATTGATGTAAGTATTGCGATGAATCTGCCCGTACCGGAGGAAGCGAGCATTTTCAAGCCCAGGAATCAATCGCAGCACGCGTGCCTGCTCGCCAAATTTCAAATGGTTCTGGAATCCGACCAGGTTATAGGAATCCGCGCGCAGATTCTCCTGGCGCAACTGCACCGCCGCATAAGGAATCCGACCGGTGCGCGGATCTTTGAGTCCGACCGGTTTCATGGGGCCGAAGCGAAGGGTGTCGCGCCCCCGCCGTGCAATCTCTTCGATCGGCAGGCAACTCTCGAAATAATTCAGCTTCTCCCACTCGCGTTCTTCGACCGATTGTGCCATCAGCAACGCGTCATAAAAGCGATCGTACTCTTCTCTCGACATTGGGCAGTTGATATAGTCGGCCGAGCCTTTGTCGTAGCGTGCCGCCAGATACACTCTCGCCATATCGATGGAATCGGCCTCGACGATTGGGCTGATCGAATCGTAGAAGAACAGGTGCGAAGCCCCGCTGAGCCGGCCGATTTCCCGTGAAAGCGCGTCCGACGTCAGCGGACCGGTGGCAACGATCGTGATCTGATCTTCGTCAATCTGCGCAATTTCCTCGCGACATATCGTGATCAGCGGGTCGCGCGAAACAGCTTCGGTCACCCGAGCGGCAAACGTCGTACGATCCACGGCAAGCGCGTGTCCAGCGGGCACTGCGCAATCCCGAGCAATTCCTATCAGCAACGATCCCGCGCGACGCAACTCTTCCTTCAACAGCCACGGCGCCGTGTTTTCCGTTTCGGACTTCAGGGAATTCGAGCACACCAGTTCGGCGAAATCTCCAGTCTGGTGCGCCGCCGTCGAGAGCACGGGACGCATTTCGAAAAGTTCGACCTCAACGCCCCGGCGCGCACACTGCCACGCCGCTTCCGATCCCGCCAATCCCGCACCAATGATTTTGACTCGTGGTCTCACGAGGCACTCTCCGCCAGTCGTCGCAATTCTTCTTCCTTAAGCAAAATCAACCGCCAATCGTCCAGAAACTCAGCTCCAAGCGATTTGTAGAATTCGACAGCCGAGTGATTCCAGTCGAGCACCTCCCAACGCATGCCATGACAGCCGTCGTGTTGCGCAATGCGGGCTACGGCCGCCAGGAGGCGCTTGCCGATTTTTCGTCCTCGAAACTCGGGCCGCACAAACAAATCTTCCAGGAACAGCTGCCGGCCTTGCCAGGTGCTGTAAAAATCAAAGTACAGAGCATAACCAGCCGGTTCCCCATTCCACTCCGCAATCAGTGCCCGAAACTTCGGCAGCGGACCGAACCCGTCGCGCGCAAGGTCCGCTTCCGTGATGGTTACCTTATCCAGTTCATGCTCATACTCCGCCAGTTCTCGGATCATTATCTTGAGCAGTGTCACATCCTCAACCGTCGCCGCACGAATTGAAAGCATCAGACTATTCCCAGGGAAAAAACTTAATTGCTGATCAGTGTCGATTGGCTGGACGCACAAACCCACGTGCCGCCCTGATTGACCCAGGTGTCCGTGAAGCGTCCGCGGTGGGAGTACGGTTTGCCATTCCGCACGCCCTTCTCCCGATAGATTCCGGTCACCACCGCGCTATCGCCATACATGTACGCAGTCATCGACTCATTGACGATCTGTTCCGGATGCAACGACCGAGCCTTGACGCTGGTCATGAACTTGGCCTTGTCCATGAGCGAGCCGTCGTAGTCAATGTAAACCAGCGTGCTGGACAGCAAACCTTCGAGTGCCTTGGTGTCGTTGTTTTGCTCCGCCTGTTTCCAGGTATTTTCCAAGGCCAGAATCTTGGTTCTCTCGGAATCTCCATGAGCAGCCTCTTGCGCAGCCAGCGGCATGGAAACAAACCAAAGCAACACACACATGACCATCCCCGTTCTCATGGAAATCTCCTCCCGACGGTGCAGGGACCCGAGTTCGAGGCAGTCAGCGATATCTCGACCGCTGCTTCATTATACGGAGTGCAATTCTGATTTTTTGCGAGGGGGTTAAGCAGAAGAGGCTCGCGCGGACACCGAGTAGCTAATTAGCGGTTGAGCTTTTCGTAATAGCGATTGTCGTATAGCGTGGTTGAGTTCTGAACAAACTCCAGGATGCGATGCATTCTAACTTTGTCTTCGCGATTCAATTCCTTGAACTGCACCGCAATGCCGGACCCGGGATGGATCCTGGCCACGGTACCCTCGGCATGCAGCTTGCCATCATCGATTGAGAAGACCAGTTTGAGACTAGTCCCCGGCGTCAGGATTGCGCTGGTTTCCACATAACATCCGCCCATGCTGATATCGATCAGATTCCCGAAGATGGGACCAGCTTCGGTCTCCGGATGCAACTCGATCGTGATGCGGCATTTCATGCGCGCATAGAGCCTGCGGTTCTTGCGCGATGGCTGCTGTTGTTTTTCCAGATACATCCGCCGGTCGGCCTCCGCCAAAAGCTGCTCGGCATCTTTTCCGTCCTGGGGATACATGGCCTGGCCAACACTCAGCGAAAGAATGTCTTCGGCGCAAACTTCAAATCCGGCCTGCTTGGCCAGTTCTCGCAGCTGGTAGGCTTTCTTGACCGACGCATCGGTGGGCAGCCCCGGAGCGATGACCACAAATTCGTCTCCGCCCATGCGGGCAACGTAGTCGTACTCGCGGCAGGTCTCTTTCAGCGCTTGCGCAAATAGCCGCAGGACGCGGTTACCCTCCAAATGGCCGAAGCGGTCGTTAATCTGCTTGAAGCCATCCATGTCGCCGACCATCACGGTCAAGGTCGTGTTATCGCGCTTGCAGCGAGCCAGCTCGCGGTCGAGCTGCAAGAACAACGATCGGGCATTCGGCAGCCCGGTGAGATAGTCGGTCGTAGCAGAGTTCTCGGCTTGCTGATACTTCAGCGCATTCTCAATCGCCAGCGCCATCTTCGAACTGATCGCCAGCAGGATGCGCAAGTTGTCCGAGGTAAACGCATCTCGTTCGCCACGATAAAGAGCCAACACTCCAATCACACCGGCGACGCCTTCAAGCGGAATCGCCAGAGCCGAGCGCAGTGTGCTGAACTTGGTGGGATCGTTCAGATATCCGGGCTCAACCGAAGGATTGCCATTAATGATCGGTTTCCGGTTGTGCGCTACCCACCCCGACAGTCCCTGCCCGAGAGGAATGCGTAACGACGAGAACAGACGGAAATTGTCACCATTCACATACTCGGGGATCAGTTCTTCATTTCGCCGAACATAAATCGCGATAGCATCGTACGGCACCAGCGACCTCAGTTTCACCGAAAATACTGACAGGGTCTCGACCAGACTGAGTGAAGCGCCCAGATCCTGGCTGAGCTCGAAAAGCGTCTGAGCTTCTTGCCGAGCCGCGGCGATCGAGGAAAGGAAGGTCGCTTCGTGGCCCAAGCCATCTTTGACCGAAATATTTTCAAATCCCGCGGCGGGCGCTGAACCTCGTTCCACCTTGACCTCGGTCGAGAGCAACGGATTCACTTCATGCCCGAACTGAGCCAACGCCATTTTTTCAAGGCTGAGGTATCGTTTCTTGAGAATGTCGACAACTTTCGGATCAAACGCCTTTCCTGATTCTGCCGCCAGACGCTGCATCACTTCGTTCAGTGGCAACGCTCGCCTATATTGGCGGTCGGAAGCCAAAGCGTCCAGGAAATCGACAGCCGACAGAATCCGGGCGCCGATGGGTATCTCAGTACCTTTCAGGCCCGCCGGGTATCCCGAACCATCCCACTTCTCATGGTGAGCTCGCACGATGGGCACAACCGGGTAGGGGAATCGAACTCGCTGCAGAATCTCCGCCCCGACCACCGGGTGGATCTTCATCTTCTCGAATTCTTCCAGCGTCAGGCGCCCCGGCTTCGAGATGATGTGCTCAGGCACGGCTAGCTTGCCAATATCGTGCAATAAGGCAGCGGCGTGCACCGCTTGCATTTCATCCGGAGTCACGCCTAATTCTTTGGCCACCTCGACCGCGTACACCCGCACCCGTTGCAAGTGATCGTGAGTGCTTTGATCTTTGGCCTCGATCGCCAGTGCTAACGCCTCAATGGTTCGAAGATGCAGGCTCGCCATCTCCTCGACGTGCCGCTTCTCATCCTCCAGCTTGCCCAGATACAACCGGTACGAGCGGTAAATCACATAGATCGCCGGCACCAGCAGCAGCGACGTCTCCCAATAAAACGTCTGATTGAACCAGCCAATCGCCCCGGCAATTCCGGCGCCCACCAGGTAGTAAGGAAACGACCAGAAATAGCAATCCACCAAAATCTTCGTCAGCCGCTTCCCTTCAGTGAGCGATATGACGGTTGCAATCGATCCCGTATTGGCTACGAAGTAGGTGCAAGCCGCGATCCCGAGCAACAACGGCCGGCTATCGACCAGCAGACTGAAGAATGGGTGATGATAAACAAAGTAGGCCAGAGCCGTTGAAAGCGCGCCCGCGCATACGTTGAACGTGACCTGTATCGCGTTCGGCCGATCCGGATACAGGGACTGCACCAGGATGGACACGCAGCCCAGAATCAAAGTTTCCGAGAAGCTTAGTTCCAGGACTCCCAGCAGGACAAACAGAAAGTTTACCGACATCGTGCCCGTAATTCCGGGCAAATTGACCTTCATCCGCGAGGCCAGAACCGCAATCCCCAGATAACAGATGAATTCGGCAATGTTCTTACTGCTCTGGTGGATGGCTCCGTAAAGGAGCACAGCTGTACCTGCGGTCACAATCAGGCCAATGAACATCTGGGCCTGCAGTGTCAGATTTCTCCACGACTGTGACTGGCCAGCCATTCGGGTCCTGTCGGTCTCGGGGGAGAAGAGCAGAATCGATACTTAGAAATACCATCTAATGTGTTTAGGAACAACGATTTACGGAGATTCCCGTAAACTTCAGTAACCTCTCAGACGTGACGGGAAGAGGCCCAATTCCGGCAACGAAATCACACCCCGAAGCCTTCGACGATTCAGTAATTTACGGCCCGGGACCAAGGCGGTGCCCCAGGTTCGCGCCCGTTCCTCAGGGCGCTAACCTAGGGACCGCCGACAATACAACCGGACCTCTCCAGACGCCTGCGACCTGTTCGTTCAATGTGCCGAGGACATGCGCCGCCGCGTCGCTAGGGGCATTTACGGATACGTGGTCATGCCCGAACACGTCCAACTGCTAGTCAACGAACCGCGAGACGCTCGACTGGCCGACGCCATTCACTTTCTGAAGTTGTCCTTCGCCAAACGACTATGCCGTCGAAGGCGCCCTGCACAATCGAGTTCATACCGCCTGTAGAAATCGCTTTTGGGTAGGGCACGGCGCAAAGCCGTGCCGTTAAGGTCTGACAAAATGCGGGCTTTGAAAGCAATCCGGGGACCGGTCCCCGGATTAGCCGGAATGCTGCTCGCTCATCGGATGGTCACAAGTCTCGGAAGTCGTCAACGCCACTCCAAGCCCATGTTGTCGTCAGTGATGATCAGTCGGCCTTGCAGCCGTTTGCGAAGTTGGGTGTCATTTTCGATTGAAAAGGGCTGCCGTCCGGTCGGATCCTCCTTGATATTCGCAATCTCGTCGAGCCTTGCCATCTGCTTGGGATCGTTCGCGTCGATGACATGCCTGCCGTCGATGACGTAGCTGAGAAGCACCGCCTTCCACCTAGCACGATCAAACTCGATCGGAGAATCGCTTACCGCCAGAGAATTCAAAAAGCGAAGAGCATAGGGATATACCGCTAGTCCAGTTGCCATCACATCTTCGGAACCGGTCGTGTTGTAGAACAGAACGCCACCCGAGTTGAGGTGTTGGCGTGCCATTCGCAGAAAGTCCACCGAAAGCAAGTTAGAACTATGGTTGCGCCAGTAGAATGAAGTGTTTATTACGATGGCATCAAATCTTTGCCCAGGATTTCGTGCCAGCCACCGTCGACCGTCGTCGATGGTGATCTGCACTCTTGGGTTTCCCAAGAGGCTCGCTACGGCCGGATACTGCGGAATGAGTTTCAGATACCCTGGGTTGATTTCCACGACTTTCAGTTCTTCGAGTTGCGGATGGTTAGCTACGACTTGTGCCCAAGAACCCGACCCCAGTCCGATCATTAGCACGTGTCGCGGTGTAGGATGTAACGCACTCAGCGCGAAGGGCCGCGCAATCATGTTTACATCGTTCATCAGATCGACGTTGAATCGTCCGTCATAGACGCCACCGCCGAACACTATTCCGTTTGGAGTTATGCCGACGGTACCGCTCCGGTCTTCAACCACCCGTTGGAAGTGCATCTTCGGATACTGGTTCTTGAACAATAAACGATCATAAATCGTACTGAACACGGGGCTGCTGCCAATCGCGACGAGTAATGCCGCAGCTACACCAAATGCTGCCCCGAGCTTCAACTTTCCGGGTAGTCTTCCTTTCATGGCGAGCACAACAACCGCAAACACAACGCCTCCAATCAGAAGCAGCAACGAAATCGAAAACAAGGAAAAATGGTCCATCAAGACGAAGCCCACCACAAAGCTGCCCAAAGTCGACCCGACAATGTTTGCCGTATAAAGGTAACTTAGTGCGGCACCGGCGGGGCCAGTGGGATCGACCGAGAGGTGCGCGATGAGGGGAAAGATCGCACCGAAGAGGAGTGCTCCCAGGCAGATTGATAACATCAACGCCACAGATGCAATCCAGGTTGTGCTGCCGGTCCCCTCTGGCGATGCGAGCTTCAAGGCGAGCGCCAAGCCAGGAGCCACTGCAAAGGCAAAAATAGCAGAGCCAAAGATGACCACACCCAGTTGGAGCGCCGCCGCCGGTCGAATATGGCTGCCCCTTGAAAACCGCTCAATAAACCTTGATCCGAGTGCAATGCCCAGAAGATAGCTACCCAGCAAAGATGCGAACGCGCGCGCAGTGTCACCCGCAGCAAAGGCTAACAGGCGATACCAGATAATCTCGTAAGAAAGCGCCGCAAAACCACAAAAAGCCGCGCAGGAGAGAGCTAGCGGAAAAGGCAAAAGGCGATCTTGGTGCAGGACACTGGGTTCTATCGATGTCCTGGGGGTAGGCCCCCCTTTCTTTTCGTACTCGGAGTGGAAGCTGTAGACAAGCGCGCCTGCCCCCACTAGAGCATTGATAGAGGCAGCGAATCGGATTGATCCGGATTGGCCGAGAAGCCGCATCAGCACATCCGCGGCTACGAAGCACGCCACGCCTGAACCGAGGGTGTTGGCAAAATACAATCCGCCTACGGAACTCCCGATGTTCTTCGATGAACGCACCAGGTGCTCGACCAGGAGCGGCAGAGTTGCTCCCATGAGCAGCGTTGGCACAATGATCAATGAGAACGAGGCCAGCCCTGTCATTGCCGGGGAACTACCCGCGGTGAATTCGGCGATCCAGCGGAATAGGTTAAGCGAACCAACTCCAAACGCGGCCGTCCCAAGCTCAGCAACTGCAAACCATGTCAGCAGCGGTAGGCGTGTAATTTTGGATAATCTACCGCCCGCCAAACTACCGAGCCCAAGGCCGAGCATGAAGGCGCTAACGACGATGGTCACGGATTGAATGTTCAGACCATAGATGGCGAACAATGCCCGCTGCCAGACGATCTGATAGATCAGCGCGGGGAAGCCTGAGCAGAAAAACAAAATGTGGATCCAAGGCACGGGTTCCCGTCGCCGCTGCGCTCTGGCGATAACGAGAAGAAACACGAGGATCAAGCCTATGATCCAAAACCCAGCGTTTGCGTCCATTTCAGCTCTTCAGATCGTTCGGGATCCTCGGATTGCCAACCATAACAGACCAGCTCGGGACGTGGTCACCGAGATCCGGGAACAGCCGGTCCCTAAGCGCTGCTCTGGGCCGAGGAACCCTCCCCGTCTTCAAGGAAAACGATTCGTCCGGGACATGATTCGTCCGCGACAACGCTCAGCGTGGCAACGGCTCCGGCAAGTCCGCCAGCGCGTATCCCATGACTGCCATGGCTGCTGCGTTCTCGCGAAGCTCCTGTGGGACAATCTTGTCTAGCGTGTCAGCGGCGGTGTGGTGGTAATTAAAATACGTTCGAGAATCCTGCATGATTCCGAGCGTAGGAACTCCGGCTTTGGCCAGCGGAGCAATGTCCGCACCTGGGCTGCGATCGGTCAACTGGATCAGGTTTGCTCCGAAGGATTGCAGGACATCTTGCACCGGCTTCAGCAGAGGCAAGCTTTTGGGGTTGATCTTGGCATAGAAACCTAAAGGGTGCGCAGCGCCGTTGTCGCTCTCAATGGCGGCCATGTGATTCGCCAGTTCCGCCGCGTGATCTTTTGCGTAAGCGTCGTGCCCGCGCCCGCCGTTTTCTTCGTCCATCCAGGCAATGACGCGGATGGTGCGCTTGGGATGCAGATGCAACCGCTGAACCAGTTCCCCCGCTTCCATGGCAACCGCGACTCCCGCGGCGTCATCGATCGCGCCCGTTCCCAGGTCCCAGGAGTCGAGATGCCCCGAGACGATCACGACTTGTTCGGGATGCTCTGAACCCTTGAGATCCGCGACCACGTTGTAACTCAACACGTCTGGCCCGGTCTGTGAAGTGAGCGTGAGGTGCATGCGAACTTTGCCTTGAACCGCGAGTCGCGCCATGAGATCGGCGTCCTCGCTGGTCACAGCTCCAGCCGGAATTCCCGCGGCCGCACTCCATCCGGTATGCGGCAGACGATAGTCCGCATTCCCGACCGAGCGCACGAGGGATGCAACCGCGCCTAACTCCGCCGCGGTTTTTGCGCCTCCAGCGCGAAATGCCACGGCTTCGCCATAAGCCTCGCCCGCCAACCCGTTCGCCGCCTTTTGCTTGTCAAAGACAACGTTGAATAGCACAATCTTTCCCGCGACTTTCTCGCGGCCCAGCGCCTTCAACTCGTCAAAGCTGTTCACCACGACAACTTCTGCGGTGATGCCCTCGGCGGAAGTCGGTATGTTTCCGCCTAACGCGGTAAGCACAATCTTCTGGTTGGTTCCCGGCGCTTGCCCCGGATATTCCACCAGTTCCGCTGTCTCGACCCCACGCATCCAGTGCGGAACTTTGACTTGCTCCAGGCGAACATCGAGTCCTAGCTCGCGCAATTCATCGGCGACATATTGCACGGCAGCCGCGGCTTGGGCGGAGCCGATGGCCCGCGGACCGATGTTGTCGGTAAGGTGGGCGAGTTGCCGGTAGGCATAGTCGTCGGAAAGCGCGGCATCGCGCAATGCAGACAATTCGGTCCTTATCTGCGACGAATAAGGTTGTGCTGATTCGGGGCCCTCTCTCGAAGCCGCCGAGTGGCTGGATTTCAGAGTTTCCGACTTACAGTGGCTGACAGTGGTGGCGGCGAGCAGCAGTGCAGCAGCAATTTGAAGGCGCATGTTGATCGCTAGTGTAGCCGGATGTCTGGCCGACGGGAAGCGCTTCGCGGCTGGACCCCGGTGCGGAGCGTCCCCCAAAAAAGCGGCCCCATTTCTGGGGCCACAGTTCAAAAGAGGCAAAGGGTAGGAAATGTCAGGAAAGGCGATGCAAAGGACCGATCCGGCAGCCGGACCGGCTAAGAGTGAGAAGTCGAGAACGGAGAGTGAAGGTCAAGCGCGGCCTCTTTTCTTACCTCGGAAGGGAGCACTTCCCCGACCAAAACTTCCGTTTCGATACCGAAAGGACGGCCTCCCTGCAAGTCAATGCAAATACGTTATTTACAAAGACTTTGCAGATTCAACCGCGCTCACGTCGAAGCAGATCCCAAGGGCAAAATCATGCACATTCCTGCACATTGACTGCAGGACACTACTCCGCCCCAACCACATCAAGGCTTTATTCAGACCATGGGTCGCGTCTATGAGTTGCCCGCGACCGTTCGCAGCTTGCCTGGCAGGAAATGATAGGGTGGCCAGGGCCCGCTGAGGACCAATTCGCAATTCTTCAATTGCTTAGCGGCACTGCTATAACGGTTTTGATACTTTTCCACCGACTTCGAATCAATCAGATGCGCGATGTCAATCATCATCCCGTCGGTATTAACTCGTTTGCAACTAATCTCTTCTTCGAGAGGATTGAACATCTTGTGGACCTGAACCGCCAGCCCCCGTGCTTTGGTCTGGCGCTCGCGGTCTTTGGAAGCCTTTTCCCGCAGCTTGATCAAGTAGTCGCCGCCGACTGTGTCCGGCAACACCACATCGGCCATAGCGGCTCGCAGCGAGCCATCCTTGACCAACACCTTGAGGTGCATCTCGGCCTTACCGCGTAGCCGGGCTACGCTCATTCCAAAGGCACGGCGGTTGGTTCGGACCGCTTGCCGAAGGGCTTCATCACTATCGAAAATGGTCCCAAAACGGAACGGAAGGACCGTGCCGTGTCGAAAGCAGACACTCACTACCCGCGCATGCTCCAGGACGGTTTTGTCTTCCAGTTTCTCGCCGCCCTCGGCCGTGCGGTCGTACTCGCTGACTACCACAGCAAACTCGCCGCTGGGATAGCTCAGGACTGGGGCTCCGTTCACACCTTGAATTCCCTCGAGGAGGAAGGGGCGCCGCGTGCGTACTCCGTTGTTTAGGTTCTGTTGCTCAGTGAGGCAATAAGCGTACCACGCCATAAAAGGTTTCTCCGAACCTAGTCCGAGGCAGTAGTGTCCACCTCGTGACGAGACAGTTGGTTACGGCTCTTGAACCTGGAAGAAAGGGCGGTACCACGATTGGATCGGACGCTTACCACCGCGTCCTAAGTAACATATTACTTCAGTACTCGAAAAATGCAACCTTTTTGTGACCGAGGGCATCGTTTCGGCGCGAAAAAACTACACTACCCCTCGCAAATGACCCGCGGTCAATGTTCAGCTCGACGCGCAGCAAATTTACAGAAGCTTAACCTCCGTGAAACGTTCTTTCAACCTCGATTCACTATTCTTCATGCCATCGGCAGTATGGCCTGAAAGTTCTAACCGCGCGGAACTCCGGGGGCCTGTGCCTATTTCAGGCCTTCCGGGTTTGCCGTCCGCTTCGAGGTTTTGTTGCCGAAGGGTGCTTTCGAGAGGTGTCTCCATGACTCGTTTGAACCAAGATCACCGAAGGATTCTGCTCATCGATCAGAACCACATCAAACAGAACCTGCGGGCGACCATCCTCAGGAACTACGAAATTGAGGTACACACCGCCAGCAACCTTACAGACGCCGCGGTTCTTTGGACAAGATATTTGTACAATCTGGTGCTGCTGGCGGCGCCAGAGGACTCCGACGAAGCCGTGGCCGTTACTGCCCAAGTCCGGCAAGTTCACCCTCGGCAGCGAATCGGACTACTGGTCGGTCCCCCGGTTTTCATTCGGGAATTAGGTGGGGTGCGGAGAGAACCTGCGCGGAGAAAAGCCAATTCCATCGGCATGGTCTCCCCGGGCCGGGATCCCGAAAGTCTCACCGTGCCTGTCCCAGTTCCGCAAGCTTCGTGGCCACATGCTTCGGCGCCGCAGTGGCAGGAGATGATTCGGAGGTTGGTCACCGACTGGTATGTCGGCTCATCCGCTCTGGTGGGGTTGGGGGAACTGACCGGCCGGATCGCTGACGCCTAACGTCGCCCTGGGACTGCTGCGCACCACGGATACGATGGGATTGATAAACGTGTCGCCACCACGCGCGAGATCCTTCACCCGGCTGAAGCCAGATTCAGGATGACGCCTTTCCTTTAGGGAAGTTTACTTGCTTAGGATGCCTTCTTTTAGCCGCTACTTCTTCTTAACCCCATTCCCGCCATTCTTGGCTGCGGCCCGTTCTTCGAGGATCTTGGTGACTACCCGGAGCATCTCGTCCCAGGGCGCGGGCTTGCCCGTCCAGATTTCAAATTGACGCGCCGCCTGCTGCACGAACATTTCAACTCCCGGGATCACTTCCGCGCCGGCAGCTTTCGCCAGCTTCATCAGACGGGTTTCCGGAGGATCGTAAATCATCTCGAAGACATACCGCGCTTTGATTTCATCCTGATTCAAGGGCGACTCCTGCGAGTTGCCCATGCCCACCGGGGTGGCATTGATGATGACGTCAAAGCTGAGTTTCTTGAGGTCGGCTCGCTTCAGGGTTCGCGCCCGGGCGGAGCGCGCCAGTTTCTGCGCCTGCGCGACCGTACGATTCAAAACATAAACTTCTGCTCCGCGCTCTTTGAGCCCATATACAGCCGCTCGAGCCGCACCCCCGGCTCCGAGAACCAGAATCTTCGCGCCTTCGATCGTAATCCGCTGCTCCAGCGGGCGCACGACCCCGGCGGCATCGGTATTGAAGCCGTACAGGTTTCCGTCCTGCGCCCGCACCACGGTATTGCAGGCGCCAATCTTCGTCGTGTGCGAGTCCGTGTTGTCGAGGTGCGACAGAATCGCGGTCTTGTACGGCATCGTGATGGAAAGACCGTGAATCGGAATATCGCGGACGCAAGCCAGCAAATCTTTCAGAGTCTTGGCGTGCAACGGGAGATAAACGCCGTTGACCGTCTCACGACGCAGCGCCGCATTCATGACCGCCGGCGAGAGCGAGTGTTCCACAGGATCGCCAGCGACTCCGTACACCCGCGTCGCCGCATCGACCTGCTCGATTCGGTAAGTGCTGCGCAAGTCCTGCGCGGTTACCTGGCCCGGTGCGGTTTTTTCGTCCTGGCTCACGGCGGCAAAAGTGAACACGCTGCCGGCTCGGACCCCGAGCAACCGGCTGATGATGCCCTGCTCCCCCATGCACACGCCGATCAGCGAATGTTTATCGCTGTTCTGCTCGAGGAATTTCATCATGACCACGTTGTCGTAGAGCGTGGTGGCAGTGCCGACGATCTTGTAGAAATCGGCGGGAATGGCGACCATCTTTTCCAGAGTCTGTTCCAGATTCTTGGTGGCACGGAAGTCGTGGTGCGAGAGGATGAGAGCCGAGTTCGTGCGCAAGCGCCGCAATCGCTCCGGTTTACAGTGCGCCGCGCTCTGCAGTTCGAGATCCACTACCTGGCAACCGGCCTCCGCCGCTTTGCCCAGAATGTCCAATTGGGAGGGCACTGAACCCTTAAACTTGCCCCCGGCCACGACCCGCCTGCAGGTCGCCATAGCGACCACATGAGCATGGTACTGGGCGAACTGTTTAATCTTGGGTAATGCCAGCACTGGGCGCGGCAGGTAATCTAACCTGAACTCAAGAAAGGTGTTGTCCCGAACCAGAGTCTCAGCCTTTTCGAGCATCTCGGTCGGATCGGATCCGATCACCGCCACGCATACCCGGGGCAGCCGCAAAGGTCGGAGACGAGTGATATAGCTATTGGATGCTGCTGTCATCATTATTTTAAGAGTGGCCGCGATATTACAAGCCCGCAATTCCAGATGCAACTATGGATTACGAATTTTTCCGGAAAAAACTATTTAACGTATCCCGCATGACACCAGAGTAACCTTGACCGTCCCTGCCTCTATTGTTACTGTCCGGGCTGTAAGTCCTTTTATTTTGTGCAATCAACGGGGCTACTGCGCTGGCTGGTTTCCAGAACTGGCCCTGGAGGTAACATGAAGAAAACACGACTGTTGCTGATTTTATGCTTGGCGATCGCCGCTCACGGCCAGGACTCGACCCGGGCCAATCAGGTTGCCCTCGTCGCACCCGCAGGTACACAGCCCACTACGGTCAGCTTCCCCTTTGAGCGAATCCAGACGCCGACCGCGGTTGACCTAGCCTGTGCTGGGTTTATCAGCAAGCAACTTGTGCCCAATGCCAATTTCGTGGCCGGCGATCTCTACACCCCGAGCGTCACCAAGAACAGCAATGGGGAGGTTGTATATCTGGCGGGAAAAGGATATGAGGTCGGCCAGAAGTACACGGTCGTGCGCGAACTGAATGATCCAAACCGCTATGAAATCTTTGCCGGACAGCATACGCTGTTGAAAACCATGGGCCAGCCCTACTCCGAACTGGCTCGGGTTCGCATTATCGATACCCGCAGCAAGATGGCTATCGCCGAGATCGAAATGAGTTGTGATCCGGTCAATCCCGGCGACTATGTCATCCCGTACGTCGAAAAGCCGGCCATCACCTTCCATCCGCCGTTGCGCTTCGATCGCTTCCTGCCTTCCAGCAGCAAGTTGACCGGGCGCATTGCCATGGCAAAGGATTTCGACTCGGAGATTGGCCCCGGGGACAAGGTCTATATGAACGTCGGCTCCAATCAGGGTGTGAAGCCCGGAGACTACTTCCGCGCCGTGCGGAGCTATGAAGCCGATCTGCACGATCCGGTCGACTCGCTCTCGTTCAAAGCCTCCACCAGCGAAGATACTCAGGCAAAACAAGCCGTGTTCGAACCCAACCTCCTCAACCGGACCGGAGGCGCCGAGATCCGCGTCCGCGATCTGCCGCGCCGCGCGGTAGGCGAAGTCGTGGTCATTTCGACCACCCCGACGACCGCTACTGGCATGGTCGTCTTCGCCATGGAAAGCGTGCACCTCGGCGATGGCGTGGAACTGGACCAGCCGTAAGCTTTCCTCAGAAACCATCAGCAGAAGTAAACGGGGAGAAGCAAACTGCTTCTCCCCGTATTTCTTGCCGGCATCCCTTGGTGCGTCGCCGGCCCGAGAAAGCAAGCATCGGCTTCGCTGCCTCGTCGCAACCGATCACCATTGTTGAAACCGCACGATATCGCTTCAGGCCCTAACGCATGAAGCCGGATTCTGATCATCGCGTCTTGCCTGTGCTCGCTAAACAATCCCAGTCTTCGCAAAGGATACGAAAGCCTTGACCAACCCCTAGGAAGCCTTGAAAGTGGCTTTGGGTGGAACGCAAAAGGATTCAAACCAACGACTGATATACACCTGGGCGTGCGCTTCGCCGCAGAAGTGCCGTGCGGTTGGGCTATTGGCAGCAGTTAAATCCCACTTGATGACCGCCAGCTTCTGATCTCCGCACTCGATTACAAACCAATGGATCGGGTTCTCAGTCACGATCCCGCAAATCTCGCATTGAAACTCCTTCAGACTCGACATGCCTTCTCCGTTGGGCGATATCTCGGCGAAGACTAGTATATCGGCAACTCGCGCCCGCGGACATCGACCAAGGTCACGCTAAAAGCTCCGGCCCTCGAAAACCGCGAGAAGGCCGGGCCACTCGCACATGTTTCCGAAAAAGGTAAGCGTAGCGCACGGCAACCTCATTACGCCTTCAGCGATGAAGCCACGTTGCTCCAACTCCGATCGCTGCTCCGCCGAGCATCAGCCATACGGAGTTGACGCGATAGCGAAACAGCAGGATGAAGCTCACCCCGGCCAGGACTAGGGTGGTCCAGTCCACGACCGCCGCACGGAAGAGTTGCCAGGACACGACCGCGATCAAGGCCAGTGCCGCAACGTTCACTCCATCCAGCACGGCCCCGGCAAGGGGCGAGTCGCGCAAGCGTGGAACCAGCGGCCCGCTGATCGCGACAAGAAAGAACGCTGGGAGAAAAATCGCGACCGTCGCAATCACCGCCCCACGAATGCCTCCCAACAAATAACCAATAAAGGTTGCGGTTGTGGACAGAGGTCCTGGAGTTACCTGTCCCATGGCGATGGCATCGAGCAATTGCCGTTCGCTGATCCAGCCCAGTCCGGCCACCAGGTTGGAACGAATCAGCGCCACCAGCACGTAGCCGCCGCCAAAAAGAATTGCCCCGATCTTCAGAAAAACAAGGAACAAAGCAGTCAGATTAAAGGAAGCGCCCACACCCGATGACGCCGCAAAACCAGTAAAGCCAGTTCCGCTCATGAACAGAGCCTTCGCAGAAGTCGAAATTCGCTTGCCCGAGCGCAGCCAATAAGCCAGACCGGTCAACAAACCACCACCTGCAAGCACGGCCAGTTGATCCACGCCAAGAGTTGTCGCCAGCGCCGCGAACCCACCCACAATGGCGACCCACGTCGACTTCACTGCCGTCTTCGCCAGCTTGAACACGGCCTGCACAATCAGCGCAATCACGATGGGCTTGACTCCGTAGAGAAGCCCCGCAACCTGCGGCAGTGCTCCAAAGCGCACATACGCCCACGCCAGCGCGATAACCATGACAGCCGACGGCAGAATGAAACTCGCGCCCGCCACCAGCAAACCCGTCCATCCGGCTCGAACCCGTCCCACATGGATTGCCATCTCGGTGGAGTTCGGGCCAGGGATAAGATTGGTCGCGCCCAGAAAGTCGAGAAACTGTTCGCGCGTAAGCCAGCCACGCCGCGACACGACTTCATCTTCCATCATGGCAATATGTGCGGGAGGACCACCGAAAGCGACGATGCCAAGCTTCAGGAAAAGGCGCGCGAGTTCAAGCAGAGAGGTATGGCGCGGCACAGAGGCGTCGGAATACTTAGTGGCGGCGGCCGGTTCGTCCAAGCCAAACCTCAGTGAAAAGTTATCCGAGGATTGTACCCAACCGCAGGGCGTGGTGTCGGAGAAGAATCAGAACTGATGCATACTATCTCGCGTCCCGATCCCCGAACACCTCTGCAGTAAAAGCTTCGAGCGTCGCACCCAGCCGCCAGGCATCGAGCGGCAGCCCTGCCTTGCGGCAAGTCTGCTCGATGAAGGTGACGCGGTCCCATTGATGTTCGACCGGCACCTGGGGAAGAAGCAACCCACGGCGTCCCCCTTGCGAGACCACCAATCCGTGCCGCCCGATTTCAACTTCTTCCGGCGCGATGACTCTCAGTGGTGAAAGAATGCTCAGAGAGACGCCCAAATCCGCCGCCTCTTGCAGGGTGACGGGCGAGAAACGCGTATCCTCGAAGGCCGCGGCGCGGGCCGTTTCAGCCACCGTCCGGTACAGCGAAGCAACCGGAAATACGTAGCCCACACATCCGCGCAGGTTGCCGTGGAAATAAATCGTGGTGAACGCGCCCCGCGGCTCGTTGAGATGCGGCGAAGGCGGGGTCAGAGAAATCTCGCGGCGCTCGAGAGCCGACACGATGGACTCATGGGCGAGCCTCAACAGAACCGCGCGTTCCTCAGCTGTGAATTCATTCTGACGCGCGCTCACCAGCGCAGCAGGTGCAGCCAGGTGTTCAGGTTGCGGCGACATCGCGCTTCCTCCGACGGCTGAGGACAAACGCGCGGCGGCGGCTCTTCACCACCTGCCGGTCAATCTTCGACCAGAAGGCGACGAAGTAATCGCCTGCCGATACCAAGGACAACAGAACCATGAACCAGATAGCCAGCCGCGCGATCCAATGCACGGGGAAGAAATACCCGCCATAGATGGGCCACTCTTTCCAGCGATGGTCAAGAATAACGGCCACCACGGAAACGATCTGCACCAGCATCTTGAACTTGCCCAGATCGCTGGCCTCAATCGCAAAACCCTCGGAAGCCGCAATCGAACGCAAGCCGCTCACCAGGAATTCCCGCCCGATGATGATCACCGCGATCCAGGCCGGAACCATGCTGGGATTGAACTGCACCAGAGTGACAAACGCAGCGGCGATCAGCAGTTTGTCGGCTAGCGGATCGAGCAGCACACCCATGGTCGTGATCTGTCCGCGCTTGCGAGCAAGGTACCCGTCAATGCCGTCGGTAATCGAGGCAGCGATGAACAGAGCCGAAGCCAGCAGCTCTTTTTCGCCGCCCGTACTTTGAAAGCGGTTGGTGGAAAGAATCCAGATCAGCAGCGGGATGCTGCAGATGCGGGTGAGCGTGATGGAATTGGGAAGGTTCACCGGGTGCGCTGGCAACCGCAAGCCGGCACGAATGCCGGAACGAGCGATACCGAATTATCCTCCACCACGAACCGCGAAAGCAATGAAGGAAGCTTATTTCTGCTTGGCGATGATCTGGTCCCTGATCTTGTCGTACGTCGCCTGTGGAATGATCTTCCTGCGCACCAGATCAGTCTTCATCTTATAAGGTCGTCCATCCACGATCCTCTTCGCATAGGCCTCGCCAATTCCCGGCAACGAGTCGAGTTGCTCCAGCGTGGCCGAGTTGATGTCCAGCAGATTCGCCTTACTGGTGCTCGCGGTTTTCGGGGTCGATGCGGCAGAGGGCGCGGTGTTCGATCCGCTGGACTGGCTCGCGCTCTGCGCTCCCCCGGTGCTGATGAACAGCGAAATTGCGAAGAGTGCAGCCAGAACGCGCATGATCATACTCTTCCCCATGGTTTCTCCTTCTAGGTTCTCAATCTCGTTTCGCCGCCTTGTAGCCTGCCTTCGTGGCCTCGTCCACAGTCATGAATTTGCCATTCTTGGTCTTGCCGTACCAGCGCCCGCCCTTGTGGTAGACCCCGCTGTCCAGGTTCACCCATACTTTGCCGCTGGCCTTTGCTGCCGCGATTTCGGATTCACTCGCCGAACCAGATGGCGATTTTGCGTTCTTCGATTTATCGCTAGCGGACGCTGCCTGGGAATCCGAGGAAGTATTCTGAGACGACACCACCGCCGTTGTGCCGAACCATGCAGCCAGCAAGCACAGCGTCACACTCAGCCGTACCAGCTTAGTCCGCATGTTCATATTTTAGGCACCCTACGCGTAGATTCCGCGCTGCCGAATCGTATACGCGACGCGGTCGATCGCAAGCATATAAGCCGCGATCCGGTTGTTGACACCGTGAATTTCGGCAAACCTCACCACATCCTCGAAGGCTGCGACCATGATTGTCTCGAGCTGTTCGTTGACTACGGATTCCTTCCAGAAATATCCCTGGCGATCCTGCACCCACTCGAAGTAGGAGGTGGTCACGCCCCCGGCGTTGCACAGGATGTCCGGAATCACGAAGACTCTTTTTTCCGCCAGAATTTCATCGGCGGACGCCGTTGTCGGGCCATTCGCGCCCTCGGCCAGAATCTTGCACTTTACTCGATCGGCATTGCGGCTGGTGATTTGATTTTCGGTGGCGGCGGGAATCAGAATGTCACAATCCGTGACCAGCAATTCAGCGGGGTCAGCCGCTTCAGCCTCCGGAAAACCCGCCAATGTCCCATGCTGCTGCCGGTAATCAGAGAGCGCCCGCACATCAATCCCATTCTTGTTGTAAAGGCTGCCGGTGACTTCAATAATGCCGGTAATCTTATAGCCCGCCTGCTTCATGAGCAGTGCGGCATTCGAACCCACGTTCCCGAAGCCTTGCACAATAACCCGCGTGGATTCAGGCCTCATCCCCAGCTTCTTGATCGCCTCATCGCAAACGATCATGATGCCGCGGCCCGTAGCCTCGCGCCGTCCCCGCGATCCTCCTATATTAATAGGCTTCCCCGTGACCACTGCGGTCACGGTCTGGCGCATGTGCATGGAAAACGTATCCATGATCCACGCCATCGTCTGTTCGTTGGTGTTGACATCGGGAGCGGGCACATCTTTTTCAGGCCCGATAAATTCGAACAGTTCCGCCGTGTAGCGCCGGGTCATGCGCTCCAGCTCCCCAATCGACATCTTATGAGGATCGCAAATCACGCCACCCTTCGCCCCGCCAAAAGGAATGTTCACCACCGCGCACTTCCAGGTCATCCAGGCCGCCAGGGCGCGAACTTCATCGAGAGTAACGTCCGGGGCATAGCGAATGCCGCCCTTGGAGGGACCGCGCGCAATCGAGTGTTGTACCCGGAAGCCGGTGAAGACCTCCAACTTCCCGTTGTCCATGGCCACCGGAATATGCACGATCAGTTCGCGCGTGGGATAGCGCAACACCTTCCACAAGCCCTCGTCCAGATTGAGTTTGGTCGCGGCCAGATCAAATCGCGCAATCTGCGCTTCCGTGGGATTAAGCTCCTGCTCAAGCGAAACCGATTTCGTGGCGGTGGTCATAACAATCTCCGATGATGACTAATTAAAGGCAGCAATTCATGAGTGGCGGCAAACCCCAAGAAGTATAAGCAGCCAACCACACCGAGGCAAGCCAACGTCAGTAGCAATGGAGTACGGACGTCCCCGCCCGAGCTCGAGCGAAGCTCGACAGCGGACCTGCATCACGCGGGGACAGCCGCCCCCGGCTGTCGGGTCGAGCGAAAGCTCGACAAGACGCCGCGTCACTTTTTCACCGTTGCACTCACCGTCCCCTTGGCCAACCGCGCCGAAATCTCATCCCCCGCTTTCACCTTCGCGGCATCCTTCAACAACTTCCCCGATGCATCGAACACCAGAGCATACCCTCGCTCAAGAATCGCCAGCGGAGAAAGCGCCGAGAGCGCCGTATCCATCCGCTCCACACGAACCCGGCGCTCGAGCAGCAAGTTGCGGACAGCCGAAACGATCGCCGTGGTCCGCCCGTCTAGGTCTTTCTTCATGCCTGCTAACACCCGCCGCACATCATAATGCCGAACCGCTGCGGACAAAGCCTCGAACCGTCGCCGCTGCTTCTCGAAAATATCCCGCTGCCCATGGGAAAGCCGATTCACCAGATCATCCAACCTCTGTTCACGACGATGAATCAGGTCCATCATGCGGGCGAATGCCCCATGCTGCGCCAGTTCCGTCAGATTCTGACGCGCCATCAGCAAGTGATAGCGCATCGCCTTCTCGAGCCGCCGGTGCAGCCCTCCAAGTTGTTCATCCACTTCCAGGCGTGAACGTATAACCAACTCCGCCGCCGCCGAAGGCGTAGGCGCTCGCAGGTCGGCAACGAAATCCAGAATGGTGAAATCCGTCTCGTGCCCAACAGCAGAGATCACAGGAATCGCAGAAGCCACAACCGCCCGCGCCAGACCTTCGTGATTGAACGCAGCCAGATCCTCCGCCGAGCCTCCGCCCCGGGCCACGATAATCACATCCACATTGCGCGCTTTATTGAAGTAGCGAATCCCCGCCGTGACTTCGAGCGCAGCCGCTTCGCCCTGCACCTGCGCGGGGAAAATCAGAACGCTGGCCGTATCGTGCCGTCGCTGCAGAATATTAAGAATGTCGCGCAACGCCGCCGCCTGCGGCGAAGTCACAATCCCAATTCTCGCAGGCAGAGTAGGGATCGCCTTCTTGCGCGCCGCATCAAACAGTCCTTCCGCTTCAAGCTTGGCCTTGAGTTGCTCAAACGCAATCTGCAAAGCCCCTGCGCCCTTGGGCTCGACATACTCGGCCGCGACCTGCAACTCTCCGCGATCCTCATAAATCGTGACCCGCCCGCGCACTACGACCTGCATGCCATTCTCCGGACGGAAGCGCAACAACCGCGCCGACGACCGAAACATCACCACCCGAATCTGCGCGTTCTGATCCTTGAGAGTGAAATAAAGATGCCCCGAATCATGCGCCCGGAAATTCGAAATCTCCCCTTCCACCCAGACGTCGCCATACTCCCGCTCGAGATTCGTGCGAACCGCCGCCACCAGATCGCGCACCGTCCAGGTGCGCCTCTCCGCAGGACGAAAACTGAAACCAAGCTGATCGGCGGAAGCCATGAAGGGAAGTTTACCGCGAACCGAGAACCGAGAACCGCGAACTACTTGCGCAGCTTCCCAATCACATATATCAAAACCGAAAGCACAACACTGATCACAATCGAAGTCGCCAGCGGAAAATAGAAAATCGTATTTTTCCCACGATAAACCATGTCCCCCGGAAGCCGCCCAAGCGGAAGATCGGTCCTGCCCAGCAGGACGAGCGCCAGACCAATGACGACGATAAGCCCGCCCAGCAGTACCAGCATTTTGCCGAGGTCGGTCATACCCGGAGTCTAAATCAATCTCAGGCCGGCCATCCCTTTCAGATGCTAAACTTTGCGACATGCGAAGACGCATGATGCTTCCTGCACTCCTGCTAGCCGCCGTCGTCCTGGCTGCACAGAGCACTTCCGAGGTCGAACTCACCGCCGAGCCCCATCACCACCTCGCCCTCGAAAACAAAAATATCCGCGTGTTTCAAGTCGAAGTTCCACCCCATGACGCGACCCTCATGCACATTCATCATCACGACTACGTCTACGTCACGCTCGGCGCCTCCCAAATCGAGAACGACGTCAAGGGCAAGCCGCCCGTCACGCTCAAGTTGCAAGATGGCGAAGCCCGTTTTGTCGCCGGGAACTTCGCCCACATCGCGCGCAATCTTGCCGACACTCCATTCCGCAACGTGACCGTCGAGCTCCTGCAGGACGAAGCCGCCCGCAAGAACCCTCCGGCAAAGTGGGGAGTGAACGGGGAGGACGACCGCGGCCTCCACGTCTTCACCGGAGGCACGCAAGACATCATCTTCGTTCAGGACGGCGTCCGCGTCTCCGAGACCGAATTGCAACCCGGCGCGACCATGCCCAGCCATCACCATTCCGGCCCGCACCTGCTGATCGCAGTATCCGACCTGCAAATGCGCAGCGATGTCGTAGGCCAGGGCCCCATGCCAGGCATTTTCAAGTCCGGCGACGTGAAGTGGCTCCCCGGCGGCTACACCCACACCCTGACCAACGTAAGCAACCAGCCAGCCAAGTTCGTCACCCTGGAGTTCCACTGAGCTGCCAGGATTGTGTGGGGACAGCCACCCCCGGCTGTCCATTCGAGCGAAGCCCGACTTTTTAATGTGACGGGTGCCCCACATCTCGCGGTTTTCGAGATGTGGGTCTCGCCCCCGGCCACCCTCCAATTCCCGATTCGGGAAAATTCTTGTCAAGAGGCAAAAACCACCCGATTCCCCCCAACTCCATGCAGCCTATGGAAATATAATTCTCAAATTATGGCGGGTTTACCCATTCCTTTGTGATATAATGAACTTATAGTAAATAGCTAATGGCCAGCGGCCCACCAAGGCCGCTTTTTTTATTGGTACCTCGTGTGGCGCGGACACTCCTGTCCGGCGCCGTTGACTTCCCAAAATTCAGGCAAAAATGACAAATCAAGGAATCGACATCCAGCACCCCAAGCTCCGGGGCGAGTGGGCAGAACTGCGCTTCATGGCCCGTGCCGCCGAGCACGGACTCTGCATCGCCAAGCCCTGGGGAGACATGGCCCGCTACGACTTCGCCGTCGAACACAACGGCCGATTCCTCCGCGTCCAGGTCAAATGCACCAAATACAAACGCGGACGCTCCTACCAATGCCACGTAACCCACAACAAACTCCCCTACGCCCCGAGCCAGGTCGACTTTATAGCCGCCTACGTAATCGAAACCGACACCTGGTACATAATCCCGACGTCCGCCCTCAACAACCAAATCCACATCACGCTCTCCCCCCACCTAAAAGACTCCAAATACGACAAATACAAAGAAGCCTGGCACCAACTCGCAACCAATAACGCCCACCGGCTGTCATCCCCTAATAAACTGTCATCCCGAGCGAAGTCGAGGGACCTTGCGTTTTCTCTGCCATTGAATGTGACAAGCATCACAGACGCACGGCATTGCCACCGCACACAATAAACACAAGGTCCCTCGACTCCGCATCAGATTCGCTGCGCGAATCCGCTGCTGCGCTCGGGATGACAGATTGTTGGCAGCATGCGCCGAGAACATTGCCACTACGTCTACATGCTGCAAAGCGCCTCCCGCCGCGCGCTCTACATCGGCATGACCAGCAACCTGACCCAGCGAGTCCACCAGCACAAAACCCACGAATGCGAAGGCTTCACCGACAGCTACAACGCCGTCCGCCTGGTGTACTGGGAAAGTTTCGACGAAGTGATCAAAGCCATCAACCGCGAGAAGCAACTAAAGAACTGGCGCCGAGAAAAGAAGCTATGGCTGATCGCCAGAACCAATCCAAAGTTCAAAGACCTATCCGCCGACTGGTACAACAAAGAAACTCTCAAAACACGAGAAGCGTAAAACAGCGAGAATCCAAGGCTCTTCCCCAAAAATCCCCACGCCCTGTCATCCCCGCCTAACCCTGTCATCCCGAGCGAAGTCGAGGGACCTTGCGTTATGCGTCACGCCCGGAAATCGCGGAGTCGAAGCAACGACAAAGCTCTTGGTCGCCGCGAAGAATGACATCCGCGCATGCTGTCGAGACAATGAACCGCCAATCAGCGCCAGCGTCTTACGAAACGGAGGCCTAAGACTCCTGATGGACGCAAAAGGCAATCTGCACGACAGGGGCGAGGAAAAGCTCTACCACAAAGGCAGAGTCACGACGCGCGTTCCATATAAATCCTAGGCGTCCCTATGATGCGAGGTGCGCGGCGCGATACGTTACAATCGTGCACGTCGTCAGTGGGAAAAATGACCAAACGAACGTTTGAGTTTTTGCCCCTTAGCATTAGGGTTGCGACGTTGGGCGGCGTCGCTACGCCTATGGTCCTCCGGGGAACGCCCCTTCCGACGAAGCGGTCGGAAACATTCTCGACCGCTGCTGACAAACAGGTTAGCGTTGAAGTCGAGCTATTCATTGGGGAGAGCGCTCTGGTCCGCAACAACATCGCCCTCGGCAAGATGAGACTCGATGGTATTCCCCCGTCCGGTCGAGGGCAGCCTCAGGTCCAGAATGAAATTTCCGTCGATGCAACTTGTGCCGTAACTGCCCGCGTTAGTCTGTTGGGGTCTCAGTTGTCGGCTGAAAAAACCTTCGAGGTGCCCGAAGAGTTGTCCGATGGTTTCATCGCTAAGGTGCTCGCCGATGCTGAGGCAAATCGAGCGGCCGACGAAGCGGAATTGCTACGGACAGAAGCCACAAACCGCGCCAAAGGCCTCATTGGGCAAGCCGAGGAGCAACTCAGTCGCGGTGCGAATGCGAAGTTAAGCGAAAGCGTTGCCGCTCTGGGCTTGGCACTTGCGTCGGGCGACAGCAACACTATCCGAGAAAAAAGTGACACGCTACAGGGCTTTCTCACAACGGCGTCGCTATTTTCAGGTTCTCTAGGGTTTTCTGGTTTTGACTTTAGCGACATATTCGGGACGCAGCGAGCTCCCGCGAGGACGGCGCCTCGCAAGCCTACTCCGGAACACCAAGCACCCGCAGAACAGAGACTAACTGCACAGCCACATCCGCAGAATCTGGGCAAGATCTTTGGAGGACAAGCTTTCACGCTTGATCCGCAGCTCTGCTTTGTCCTCATGCCCTTTGACGAAGCATTCCAGCCTCTTTATGACGATCACATCAAACCAACGGTAGTGCGTGCAGGAATGCGATGTGAGCGCGCAGACGATATTCAGGGGACAAGCCTGATCACCTGGGACATTTGGGAGCGCGTCAATCGAGCACGATTTTCTCCTCGCTGAACTTACCGGTCAAAACGCGAACGTATTCTATGAACTCGGTCTCGCGCATGCTTTGAGCAAAGATGTGATCTTGATTACACAGTCGATGGACTTTGTTCCCTTTGACCTAAAGGCAATCCGTTGCATCGTCTACGAATTCACACCGCGCGGTACGCAAGCGTTGGAGAAGAAACTGGCCGAACTGATAGGGGCTTTGGTGAAGTCTTCTTGACTTGGGCTTACGGAGGGCGTCGCACGTGTAGTTTGCGCGCCAGCGGACTCAACTCCATAAAACACCCCCTTGCATTTCCCAAATTCATCTGGTATAAACAATTCACCGAGAGCAGTGTGCGTGGCTAGCCGGTCGTTTTTCTGAAACTCTCGTCGCAGACCCGGCATCGAATCAGCAGTACAGTTATTTAGCCCCGGCCACGGGGTTTCATTCGGGAACGAAGCTTCTCGAAGGGTTTAAGCGTTTTTCGCAAGAACCTCCATAAGATCTTTTATCAAGTGAATGGTCTTCCGCGTCGGCTCGTGCCGAAAAGGCACTTGCGTTTGTGCGGAAGATAGGTTCTGTTGCGTGCTTCAGAAAGAGCTTTGCTCCCCGCATGTGCATAAGCGGTGGAAATTATGTGCACACAGCGGGTTGACAGTCCGCAACGGAGCTAGTAGCTTAAACAGGTTTTCTTTACAAGTTTCGAGGACAGTCGGTTCACACTTCGGTGCGGATCGCCTGGACAGAAAGCGCACCGCTCAGGCGGAAAGCGATTCGGTCTTTGACAACTAGGTTGAACGTGCCAGTCGTGAGATGGAAGTCTCGGGTTCGAATCCGAGCGATCTCACAAGATGAATCCGTCGTTCCTCTTCGAGGGAACGGCGGCCGTCGCAGATTTTGGTTTGAGGTTCTTGGCTAAAAGCTGAGAGCTGATAGCTGAAAGCTCGCGACAGTCTGCCAACTACCCGTCGGCAGACGAACAGGTTTCAAATGAGAGTTTGATCCTGGCTCAGAATCAACGCTGGCGGCGTGCCTAACACATGCAAGTCGAACGAGAAAGTGGAGCAATCCATGAGTAAAGTGGCGACCGGGTGAGTAACACGTGACTAACCTACCTTCGAGTGGGGGATAACCTAGGGAAACCTGGGCTAATACCGCATAACATCTTTGGAGTGGAAATTCTGGAGATCAAAGGAGCAATTCGCTTGAAGAGGGGGTCGCGGCTGATTAGCTAGTTGGCGGGGTAATGGCCCACCAAGGCTTTGATCGGTAGCCGGCCTGAGAGGGCGCACGGCCACACTGGAACTGAAACACGGTCCAGACTCCTACGGGAGGCAGCAGTGGGGAATTTTGCGCAATGGGGGAAACCCTGACGCAGCAACGCCGCGTGGAGGATGAAGTCCCTTGGGACGTAAACTCCTTTCGACCGGGACGATTATGACGGTACCGGTGGAAGAAGCCCCGGCTAACTTCGTGCCAGCAGCCGCGGTAATACGAGGGGGGCAAGCGTTGTTCGGAATTATTGGGCGTAAAGGGCGCGTAGGCGGTGCGGTAAGTCACCTGTGAAATCTCCGGGCTTAACTCGGAGTCTGCAGGCGAAACTGCCGTGCTGGAGTATGGGAGAGGTGCGTGGAATTCCCGGTGTAGCGGTGAAATGCGTAGATATCGGGAGGAACACCTGTGGCGAAAGCGGCGCACTGGACCATAACTGACGCTGAGGCGCGAAAGCTAGGGGAGCAAACAGGATTAGATACCCTGGTAGTCCTAGCCCTAAACGATGATTGCTTGGTGTAGCAGGTACCCAATCCTGCTGTGCCGCAGCTAACGCGATAAGCAATCCGCCTGGGGAGTACGGTCGCAAGGCTGAAACTCAAAGGAATTGACGGGGGCCCGCACAAGCGGTGGAGCATGTGGTTCAATTCGACGCAACGCGAAGAACCTTACCTGGGCTCGAAGCGCAGTGGACCGGGGTAGAAATATCCCTTCCTCGCAAGAGGCTGCTGCGGAGGTGCTGCATGGCTGTCGTCAGCTCGTGTCGTGAGATGTTGGGTTAAGTCCCGCAACGAGCGCAACCCTTATCCCTAGTTGCCATCGGGTCAAGCCGGGCACTCTAGTGAAACCGCCCAGGATAACTGGGAGGAAGGTGGGGATGACGTCAAGTCCTCATGGCCTTTATGTCCAGGGCTACACACGTGCTACAATGGTCGGTACAAACCGTCGCAAACCCGCGAGGGGGAGCTAATCGGAAAAAGCCGGCCTCAGTTCGGATTGGAGTCTGCAACCCGACTCCATGAAGCTGGGGAATCGCTAGTAATCGCGGATCAGAACGCCGCGGTGAATACGTTCCCGGGCCTTGTACACACCGCCCGTCACATCACGAAAGTGGACTGCACTAGAAGCCGGCGTGCTAACCGCAAGGAGGCAACCGTCCAAGGTATGGTTCATGATTGGGGTGAAGTCGTAACAAGGTAGCCGTAGGAGAACCTGCGGCTGGATCACCTCCTTTCTAAGAGAGAACGTCATGGCACTCGCGCGTCTTCGTTCCTTAAGAAATCGTCGTCTCGCAAGGGATTCCGAGTTTCCGAATAACGCGGATTAAAAATGCGTGGGATGTTGCCATGTACCCCAAGCCAAGTCCACCACTAACCTGAGGATGCGGCAAGGGAGTCTCGTTCGGACCTCTCTTTCTCGAATTTGCAGAGGCATTGCCTACTGTAGAGACGCAGCTCGCTGCGTCTGATTTCCTCGATGGTCAACTCCAGCTTAGCTGGAATGCACGTTCAACCTTGTCCTCGAATTAAATTTTGAGCTTCTGGCTACTAGCTTCTAGCTCCTAGCTGAATCACGCAGGTGGTTTGGCTAGAAGCTAGCAGCTAGAAGCTGGGAGCCTGTACAATAGGCTCCGGCGATGTGCAAGCTTGCATGGTTTAAGCAAGACCGGGCCTGTAGCTCAGGTGGCTAGAGCGCACCCCTGATAAGGGTGAGGTCGATAGTTCAAGTCTATCCAGGCCCACCAGAATCAAGGTTTCAAGGTGGCAAAATTTCAAAGTTTCAAAGACATTGAAACTTTGAAACGTG